>Ga0209138_1000005_pt1 | contig 299301 bp, 272 predicted proteins | sample SaaInl3SG_22_DNA_FD_184645 | JGI IMG/M metagenome (GOLD analysis project Ga0209138, IMG submission 184645) | Marine microbial communities from expanding oxygen minimum zones in the Saanich Inlet - ESP_153SG_22_DNA (SPAdes) (version 2) | ecosystem: Environmental > Aquatic > Marine > Intertidal...
AAAACCAAAGGGGTGTTGAGGTTGAGGTGAGTTTAGTATTATTGAGACTGTGTGGGGAGTATTACTCCCCATATTTATTCAAAACTCTTGATATAGTAAAATTAAAACATTGATTATCAATAGTTTATAGGTAAGGTTCAAGTCCTGTCATCCCGACTAAAAACCCCGCACCGCGACAGCGGTGCGGGGTTTTTTAATGCCCATTCTAAACCTCGCTTAAGGACAAGAGAAAACCTATCAATCCACCTTAATGAGAGATTTCTGGAAGGACTGATCGTTATGTCGAATCCTCACAAAGTAGTACCCGGCTTTAAGATGTCCAACATACAGCTCGAGGGAGTTGGATGAATTAATTGGCCCCTTGCTCAGCGTTTTTCCTAAAAAGTTTAAAATCTCATAAGTACCATCCACGGTGGAACTGAATTCGAGCGTAACGATATCCCCATTTACAGGATTTGGATAAAGCTTAGTTGCGCGCGATTGCCACTCGCTCAGCCCGACTTCATTCAGTGTGTGAACAATGTCCAAGGTGTCTCCACAAGTGTTGATTAACGATAGTGTAATCACGTAATTCAAGTTCGTCGTGGGATAGGTGTGCGAAATACTCGTGGCCGGAGTGATACTTTGCGTTCCATCGCCCCAATCCCAAATAAGGCTGGACGCACCAGAAACGGTAGCAAAGAATTGGACCAGCATTCCGTTGGAACCACTAGAGGCGATATTGAAAGTGAAGTTACCCGTGAGCGGGGGGCAACTCGATACTTCGGTGGTATCGCTCCAAAGTGTGCCACAGGCATCGATGGCTGTCAATACCACAGTATAGTTACCTCCGGCAGCATAGGTGTGGTTGGTGGTGAGTCCTACACCGGAAGTCCCGTCCCCAAAATCCCACTGGTAGTTGCCGAGGTTGCTCGGGGTGGCCGTGAATGTGAATGCGGTATTGCTGTTCGTATAACTGAACCCAAGTACGACATTTGGACAAACGCTTAAGGTAGTAGATGTGCTATCTGAGGTGCCGCAGGCGTCGACCACCACGAGGCTCACGGTATAGTTTCCTGAGGCGCCATAAGTATGGGTAGGTGTAAGGCCGGTACCGCTGGCTCCGTCTCCGAAGTACCATTGATAGTTCAGCCCAGCGCCAATTGAACTACCACCGTTGAATGCCACTGTCAGGCCGTTAGGCGCGCTGTTAATGTTTGCGGCTACTTGACCACAGACCGTCAACGTTGTCGAAATTGTATCGGACGAGCCACAATAGTTGTATGCCACCTGTTGCACGGTATAGATTCCAGGAAGTGAATAGGTATAGCTTGCAGAATCGCCCACAGAAATATTCCCATCGCCCCAAACCCAAAGTATAGAATCAGAAGCGCTGCCGGTGGAAACTCCATTGGCGGTGGTACCGTTTAGGACCACATTACCTGCTGCAGTTACACCTGGACAAGGCACGGTCGTAAAATTGATTGTGGCATTGGAACTTAAAAGGTTGGCGGTGCAACTATCTCGGACAAACACAGCATAGGTGGTGTTTCCTGAAAGACCCGTTAACGTCGTGGGGGAACTGGCAGGATTGATCGTTTGTCCCGTTCCCAGGGTAAAGCCCACCGGGCCATATTCAAGGATGCTATTTGAGGCGGTGCCTTGCCAAGTGATGGTCGCCGTGTTACCCGTAACATTCGAAGCGGTTAACTGAACAGGAGCGGGGCAAGTGGAGGTTTCAGCAATCTCGATATCGTCGATGGCTATGACAGCAGAGAAGCTTGTGAAAATATTGCCAGTACCTTTACGTCCTTCCATTCGAATAATGACCGTGTCACCTTGAAATTGAGCCAAAGAATAGGTTTGTTTGGTCCAATTCCCTGAAGCAGAGGCCGTTTGTGAGCCCACAATACTCCCTAATAATGTATCCGGACCCGAAGGTGTTCTGGCATAGACATTTAACCGGTCTATAGCCTGACCGTACATATGCCACCAAAAGCTTAATTCTGGGCCGACAAGAGTGTCTAGGTCTATCATCGGTAATTCAATATGGGCAGTATCAGAAGTGGCGGTTTCGGGTCTCGTGAACATATAACCGCTGGACCCGCCTGTATGGTCGGAATTGGGGCCCGTAAAGACCACGTGATCGAAACCACTGCGTGCCCCGGTCCAATAATACCCTGAGGTTTCGAAACGCGTAAAACAATTGCCAATCTGCCCAGTGGTTAGAAATGGGGAAGGGCCTTGCCACTGATTATTGGTAAAATTATTGGAATATGGTGCTGTAAATATGGTACACGCTGTATAGAAAGATGGACCTCGAACCCAAATACTCTTATCATTCGCCCCACAGGAATCTCTGACCTCCCAGCGGTATTTTTTGTTTGGTTGTAGGCCACTCAACACCGCATCAGAGGAATTAGTGGTTATAATGGTCCAATTGGACGCATTCACTCTTTGGTACCTAACCTGATGATAGGAGGCTCCGCCACTAGACCAATCCAAATTCGCGCCCGTAGTCGTGGTCGATAGTACTTTGAGGAATTTCGGCCGTGGACAGGTTGGTGCCTCATCCACCTTGAGATCATCAATAGACAATTGCTGGTACCGTGTGGTTTGAACAGCTGTGTACCGAAACTTTATTCGGACGGTATCAGATGAGAATTGGGCTAATGGAATAATAATCTCTTTCCAAGGGGAGGTTTGCGTGGCTTGAAGATTGCCTGAAGTATCTAAAACACTGGTGGTTGTGCCGTCCAAGGTTTCGATTAAAACCGAAAAATCTCCAATGGTTTTTTGATTTGAATAGGCGTGCAGCCAAAAGGAGAGCTCTGGAGTTGTCAGTGAATCCAAGCTGATCCAAGGAGTAATCAACACTGGTTTGAAGGTAGAGACGTTTAACGTACTGCTATGGTTGATGGTCAAATATTTCCCTGATCCGGAAGGCGTATGGTCGGTATTTGGTCCTGAATCCCCATTGTAAGGGCCGCTACATACTTTCCAGTAGTGGAGCACTGAAGCACTATCCGAGAAGCACGGATCAATAATTCCTTGTTCCGTCCAATCATTCGTTGCTGTCCAAGAATTTCCTTCAAAATCCTCTTCCCATGGTGCCACTAAGACCCCACAATCCGTCTGTATAGTGATATGTGAAGACCAATCTGAGGTATCTCCGGGCGCGCATATCGCACGTACCCGCAACGTATAGGTGCTATTCGCGGCCAATCCGGTATAATTAAAGGTGGTGCCGGCAGTGATGCTCGTGGGGCCACTCGAGGGTACTCCGTTCCCCTGAGCATATTGTACTTCATAAGTGGATTGTGGATTGAGCGTGCGCCATTCCACCAATGCATTGGCTACGCCTTTCGATGCAATACGAAGATCAAGCGGTACCCTACAAGAGCCATCCCATTCTGTAATGGATACATCATCCAAGCTGGTGCGGCAGTTCGCGCCATTGAACTGGGTTGAGAGTTGGCGTTGGGCGGTAAAGCGGAATTGGACCGTATCATCAATATAACCATCCAACGGGATGACGAACTCATGCCACGGGCTGGATTGACTTACAAAACCACCTGAATTCTCCAGAATAGTATCCAAAGGAGTCCAATTTGCCACTCCATTCTCCCGCAAATCAATACGGAGCATTTCAATCTCCGAACCATACATATGGTACCAAAAAGATAACTGAGGAGCGGTATCATTGGCCAAAGAAATGAGTGGTGTAATGAGCTTTGCAGAGAAATCATTGAAGGCATAGACAAAATTATCGGCACTTACATAGCCGTTGCCCCCGCTGGTATGATCTCCGGAAGGCCCAGTCAATGAATTATTCCCTCCTGAGACTGTCGGGGCCTTGACCCAAGTAAAACCAGAATCTCGCTCCCAACAACTGTTGATGCTCCCTTGATTGAAAACGTTGGTAGGTGGAAACCATCCACCGCCTGTTCCTGAAAAAGCTTCACTGTAAGGAGTGCTGTAAAGACAAGGCGTTGAGTTTGAGGTTAAAGTGCATATTGTCGTGTACTGAGGCGTAGTGGTGGACATTAAATTGCCTGCGGGAGAAGTATACAATGTAGTTCCAGTACTGTTATCAGTAATAGTGAAGGTACATTCGTCTTGCCATGAGCCACCGCCTAACCATCCAAAAGCCAAGGTATCACTCGTACCTGTAGAGATTTGGTACGAAATAGATGATCCAGTACTTAGTGTTAAGTTAGTCGGATTGTAACCGGAGACTTGGACATACATAGAATTTCCATTCCAGCCGTCCCCGTAGGAATCAAGTAATGTTAGAGTATACTGACATTGCGCATTAGTTGGTATGCCAACGAGAGTCAGTAAAAAGGCGATGATGGCGATGCGGACATTCCGGACCATAGTTGTTTAACAATTTCGGATAAAAGTTAAACAAAAGAAGGTAAATAATGTTTGAAATCAATTCGCCTATGTTAACTCCTCATCTTCTTTTTCGAAATCATTTCGCCTTAATCTACTGAGACTTTGAGGTGCTATCCCGAGGTATGAAGCGATATGATAATCTTTGGCGAATACCATGACTTCAGGGTAAGCTTTTAAAAAGTTTAGATATCGATCCTTGGCATTAAGCCTTAATTGATCAATAATTCTAGTAAGAAGTGCCGCGAGATGTTTCTCACAATTCTGTCGTTTAAATGTTTCGATATTTGGGAATCGCTTGTATATCTTTTCTAGATCACTCCATTGAATCTCAATAGTATCTACCTCGGACAATGATTCTATACTTAATGTTGCAGGTGAATCTTCTGTATGAGAGCGATAATCGCTTATCCACCAGTTTTTAGTTGCGAATTGAACCGTGTGTTCTTTTCCGTCAAGTCCCACGAAATAGGATCTTACACATCCGTTTCTAATGAAATATACTCTGCGAACGGGATCACCAGATTTAAGTAGTTCGGAACCTTTTTCATAATGACTATGGTGGGATACAGAATTGATATAATTTTCCGCTTCTCTTGAAAGGGTTAGGGAGCCCTTTAGCCAATTTATTAATTCGTTCATATCTTTTGGATGTAATGTCGAGATGTAAGTCCAAGATAAGTGTCTAAATTATTTTAAATATTAACCAATGTTAATAGTGCCAAGGCAATATACTTGAAACCCCTGCTATCTTTATAATTGAATAACTATGTCTACCACAACACTCATTTTAGTCCTTGTAGGTTTTACCATCGTCGGAATTTTATTGGGGAGAATGACCTCTACAAAATCCGTGGACGACTTCGCTCTTGGGGGTAGAAGCATGGGTTTTTTCCCGTCGTTGATGACCCTAAGCGGAACGTTTGTGAGTGCGGTAACGCTTATGGTCTACACCAGTTTTGTATACATATATGGGATTTCTGCGGCCTGGATTTTCATAGGTTATACTATTGGTTTTCTGATATTTATACCTTTTGCATTAAAGTTATATAGACTAGGAGTAGAACACGACTTTTTCACCTTGACGGATTACTTCGTGTTTCGTTACGGCCGCAAAACCGCCCGCTGGGTCATAGGTACCATCTTCGTTTGGTACGTGGGGTTATTGAGTACTCAATTACTGGTTGGATCCAACCTTCTCAATGAACTAGGCGGCATCCCTGTGAACATTGCCAAGGTTAGTATGCTCGTATGTGTATTGACCTATCTATTGGTCGGTGGCTTTGGTTCGGTGGTAAAGACTGATATGTTCCAATTTATGGTCATCTTCCTCGTACTCATCCTTGTCAGTTTGACCATACAACAAGGGGGAGATGTACCGGAAGAAATGTATGAGCCTTTCAACGCGGGGCCTGTGAATATCGTCGCGTTCTTGCTTTTAGGTATCCTCACGCCTTTTGCCACTCAAGATTATTGGCAGAAAGTTTTCGCGATGAAAAATGAAAAAGTCGTCAAGCAAAGTTTTGGCGTTGGGGCAGGGGTGAACATTCTACTGACAGTGGCGCTCACCTATGTGGGTTTAATAGCTAGGGCCCAATTTCCCGTTTCAGAAGGCATCACCAATGAACATGCGGAAATGATGGTCTTGCGGACATTTACGGAATTGGTCCCACCAGAATTTCAAATTGCCGTACTCATCGCCTTCTTCGCAGCCATTCTTAGTACTTCAGATACCTATTTATTCCTACTTAGCTTAAACGTAACCAACGACCTATTCCCAAATAAGGAGGAGAGTGCACAAGAGGGAATTCAACGTATTCGAAAGGCTCTGGTGGTTGTGGGGATCCTAGCCCTGCTCATTGCCTTATTTTTCCAGCGAATCGAGGACATTGTCGTCACGTTCAAAGCGCTGGGTATAGGTATATCGCCAGTGATCTTTTATGAATGGGCTGGAAAGCACGACAAACAAAGTTTAGTGCGTGCCCTTGTGGTCATGACCATCGTGAGCTTATCCGCGAGTTTGTGGATGATGTACACTGCGGGTAAGATAGATCCTGCCATTGCCTTTGTGAGTATAGGAACCTCTTCTGTGGTCTACGGTGTGAGCTATGCCTTGAGAAAAAAGGCATAAAAAAACCCGCTCAATGAGCGGGTAACATATTAAATTAAATGAGTTTAGGTAAAAAGCTCTTCTACTGGGCTGTTGTCCGTTTCCTCGACTTGAGTCTGGGGGAGCCCTTCAATGACCACAACTGGTTTTTGAATAGTTTTAAAAGGGTACATAATATTTTCGTTATGGTATAAATATACCAATAATCTGCCCAAGTTCAAGGTTATGAACAATAAATGACAGTTTATTAACAGTCCCTTAAGTAAATACGCTTAAAGTCGAACGAGGCGTGCGACTTTTTCAAATCCGGCATCACCTTGAATTTTGATGATGTACACGCCCTGGCTCAAGGTGCTCATGTCTAGGAACAATTCTGCAGGACCGCTAGGGAGAAGGCGGCCCGCAAGTTCTTGCACTAATTGACCATTTTCATAGTACAGGCGAACTTCAATGTTTTGTTCCACCCCCAAGTTGAACTCAACCGTTACAATGCTGTTGTCCGCCACAGGGTTTGGGAAAATACGACCCCCATCCGGATGGAGTGGAACCACGGTATCATTGCTGAATACTTGGGAAATGAAGGTGCGGTTTTGGTTTGGACCATCTCCATAAAATCCTGCCATCCATGCTTCAGAAGGTATGAGCTCACCATTGGCGTCGAACATCGGCTGTACGGCAAAATAATCGCCCCAACGCTCGTAACTATCGCTGTGTCGATCCACATAGGTCGTGCCGTTTTTCAAATCGATAGGATCAGAGAAGGTGGTGTCGTTGCCGATCAATACCGCTCCCATCCCTGGATGACCGTCGATGGAGGAGAAGTTAAAGCCAATCAAACACTGCGTTTGCTTAGGATGTACTCCGGTCCAAGTAATGTTTGGGTAGGCCAAATCACGCACGGGATCCCACAATACTCGCCCCGTAACCTTTGGCGATGTAGTAACATTCGAAATGAATCCATGGTAAATCCCGGCATTGGCATTATTGCCGTGCGCTGTTGTACTTACAAATTGGATCCAATCGTCTTTCTGAATAGCGCCCAAAACGCGGCCGTCATTGGTCTGCAGTCCCTTGGTGGCATCGCTCGTATCGGTATCACCTTGCTTTCCGTTCGGCGGTACGCCATAGGGCAAATTCGTGACCAGGGCCTGCACATCCACTGTGGTGTCCACATCCCCCTCGTTCAGCGTTACGAGGAAGATGGTGTCGTTTTGAAGGTCAAAGTTTCTATTGCTCAAGAATTGAAGGCGATCCGCAATATTGTCGTGCCCTCGAACGGCGTGGAGGTTGCGTACTAATCGGCCGTTGTGCTCGATTTGTGTGTAGACCGAGGCCATTACATTTCCTCCGCTGAAACCGGCCGCCTTGTCCAAATGCCAAATCACAGAACCGTCGAAACCGACCTGCCAGCTCACATTAGGAATGATAAGGTTACCCGTAATGACTACGCCCGTTTCACTTAAGGCCACGGCAGGGAAATCTGTCCAGCGGTTATTGTCTAGCGGATTACCGTCCAAGCGGTATACGTGCCATGGATCCGCCGGGTCGTTAGTCGAGCTAAAACATACGATGATTTTGCTGTTAGCAGCATCATTATCCTTCAAGAAGACTAATACGAACTTATCCTGTGTAGGGTCGTAGATAAGCTTAGGATCGTAGTAGTTCTCAAAGCTCGAACCGTTCGCCATTTGCTGCAGGCTGAACAAGCCAACAGGACTGGGCATCACCAGATCTCCCGTATGGATGTCCTGTGCCCAAAACACACTATTCACCGCAGCACACAAGATTCCGTCCTTGCTGATGGCCATGGCGTTGTCGTTGGGAATACCTCCGCTGAAATCAAAAGGATTGCCTTGAGGCGTTAACCTGTAAATGGAAGTCCCGTATCCGGCAGTGGGTGCTGGAGTGGTCGTGGTTTTATTCTTCGCGGTACTCGCCGGGAAATTTCGATAATTCTGTGCTGCCTTTTGCGCTGCTAAAAAACTCTTGTAGCCCTCTCCACCAGGAACGGGAGCCCCCGTAGGATAGATGAAGGAAATCACCCCTGGGTTAGTCGTGCGCGGATCAAAGGTGCCAGCGTACTCAATAGAAATACGCTTTTGTTGCATGCTTTGTGCGAAGAGCGTCGTGGTGCTCAACAGGAATACGACGAGTAGTTTTTTCATCAGGTTTGAATTACTCCAGGGTTGTAGCGTGGAATATCGGGATTATGATTGGCCATTCCAATACCGTAACTCAACCAATGTCTGGTTTTCGCTGGATCAATGACCGCATCTACCCAAAGTCTAGAAGCAGCATAATACGGGCTCATCTGCGCTTCATAGCGCGCTTCAATCTTCTCTTGTAGCTCTTTCAGCGCCTTTGGGTCCAAATCTTCCCCGGCAGCCTTCAACCTTGATTTTTCAATCTGTAAAAGCACCTTAGCCGCCTGCGCACCGCCCATTACAGCGAGCTTGGCGTTGGGCCAAGCCAGTATAAGTCTCGGATCGTAAGCCGTCCCGTTCATAGCGTAATTCCCAGCACCGAAGCTATTGCCGGTGATAACAGTGAATTTCGGCACCGTAGAATTGGCCACAGCATTGACCATTTTCGCACCATCTTTTATAATGCCGCCGTGCTCACTCTTGGAACCAACCATAAAACCTGTAACATCTTGCAGGAAGATGAGTGGGATGCGCTTTTGGTTACAATTGGCCACAAAGCGAGCTGCCTTGTCCGCACTGTCGCTGTAAATCACACCACCAATCTGCATTTCGCCTTTGGCGTTTTTAATGATCGATCTGTTGTTCGCCACAATACCCACGGCCCAGCCGTCTATGCGGGCATAGCCACAATGTATGGTTTGTCCATAGGACTCCTTATAGGGCTGCCAGCTGTCCGCATCAATGATGCATTCAATGATGGGCATGTTGTCGAAAGGCTTGCCGTCGTGAGGGATGTAACCGTAGATATCTTCGCTAGAATGTTTAGGCTCGACCGATGCTATTCGATCAAGTCCCGCTTTTGGGAACGCACCTTGCTTATCTATTAAACCTTTAATGGTATCTAGAGCCTCAGCATCGTTGTCACACTTGTAATCCGTTACTCCGCTGATATCACAGTGGGTATCGGCTCCACCAAGCGTTTCGTTATCGATCTCTTCACCGATTGCGGCTTTGACCAAATACGAACCGGCCAGGAAAATGCTTCCAGAACCTTTGACAATCAAACTCTCGTCAGACATAATGGGCAAATAGGCCCCGCCCGCCACACAACTCCCCATGATCGCAGAAACCTGTGGAACGCCCATACTAGATAGCACGGCATTGTTGCGGAATATGCGTCCGAAGTGCTCCCTGTCAGGGAAGATCTCATCTTGCAAGGGCAGGAAAACCCCCGCGCTATCCACCAAATAGATGATGGGGAGGCGGTTCTCAATGGCTATTTGCTGTGCTCTGAGATTCTTCTTTCCCGTAATGGGGAACCAGGCACCCGCTTTCACCGTGGCATCATTTGCCACAACAATACATTGACGCCCTTTGATGTAGGCTAATACAACAACGACGCCTCCAGCGGGACATCCGCCATACTCCTCATACATGCCATCCCCCGCAAAGGAGGCAATTTCTAAACAAGGTTTTTTGGGATCGACGAGGTAAGCGATACGCTCACGAGCAGTAAGCTTTCCTTGATCGCGTTGTTTTTGAAGTTTGGCGGCACCTCCGCCCAATTCTACTTGGGCCTGACGCTTCCTCATTTCACTGAGCAAGAGCCTTAGCTCGTCGTCATTTTTGTTAAAGGATAGGTTCATGAATGTGATGTGGTTCTTGTCATAGTTCGAGCTCGGTGAGGTAGTCCCACGAGCTACGCCCTAAGTTAAAGAACAGATCTAAGGCACTCAAGTTGTTTTGAAAACCATTTTTTTTCTGAAATACCTGTGGATATGGTGCAAACTTCAAGGTACTCGCCAACTTCGGACTAAGGTTGCGAAGGTCCAATCCATGGGCCTCGAGCTCAAACCGCTCGGACAATTTCCACTTCCTGTTCATATCCAACCAACGCTCAAAAAGCTCCAAGGTGCCTAGATTCAATTCCCACAGCGTAGTTCGTTTTTCCTGCAACAATGCCAAGACATCCGGAATCAATACTTCATAGAATGGGCTCTTGGCATAGGCGCTTTCCAATGCTTTCATGTGGTCTTTGATCCAATCTTCCTCATAGCTAATTAAGCTAAACTGGATCTCACGAATCTTGCGCTTGACCGGGACATTAAGAATCTGCGTTCCGTTCGGCCCGGCAATCAACGCACGACTTCTAAAAGATTGTTTCTGATAAAACTCGTGACCTTCTAGGGTAATACTGTTCTGTTGGACATAATGCGCCATCCACTCAACGGGAGGGAAGTATGCAGTAGAAAGAACAGTGTCAGACATTATGCTTTTTTACGTCGACGGAAGAATTGGACTACTTGATACAATAAAACCACAGCGATAAAATGCCATAAGTAACTGGTGCGTTCGCCTTCACCGTTCACGGTGGTGAATACACGTTCTCCCCGTATTTTCTTAATTCCTTTACTGTGCTTGTCCCAACTCATCCAAATAAATACGGGTTTTCCTACAATATGATCATCAGGAACATAGCCCCATTGACGGCTATCCAACGAATTATGACGATTATCACCCATCATCCAGTAGTAGTCCTTCTCGAAGGTGTAGGAATTCGCTGCAATACCGTCAATGAGCACTTCTCCATCTTGTTTAATCTTCAAATCGTGACCTTCATAATCACCAATGATGCGTCTATAACTGTCAAGATTTTTTGCAGTCAAATCAACCGTTACACCCTTCTTAGGAACATAAATAGGACCAAAATTATCCCATGTATCATTGTATGGGCGCTCACCATGTCCCGTATCTGGATTTGGGAATAAGATTGCTTTCGCTTGATTGGAATTCCACGCACTTAAAACTTCGGGTAGAGAGGCTTCTACGCGAGTTCCCGGGCGCGGAGCACTAACAGGGATCACTTCGGTTACATTGTCTAAGGAGCTTATAGCATCAACATGTCTTGCCTGCAAAAACATGATGTATTCGTTTTTGGTTTGTTGAATTACGTCTTGATCATCTGGATATTGACTCCATTCCTCATTGGTCAAATAATTGATGTCCAAATTATCTTTAAGCCATTTCTTAGAAAATCCACCGCCGTTAGTCTTTACGTAGTATAGGTACTGTGGATAGCTTCGGTCCGGGAATCTGAAGGCATTACCATTAATAAATACCGTACGATCCAATATTTCTAAGCTATCACCTGGCGTACCAATACAACGTTTCACATAGTTCTCCTTCTTGTCAATCGCGCTATGCTGGGGGTCCGCAGGCCAATTAAATACTACTGGGTCTCCCGATTCTACAGGAGCGAAACTCGGTAAACGTAGATATGGAATTTGTGGCCATTCCGAATAAGAGTTGATGCCTGTGAATGGAATCTTGTTATGAATTAGTGGTGCGCTAATGGGTGTCATTGGCACTCTTACACCATAATGCATTTTGGAAACAAACAAAAAATCACCTACCATCAAACTCTTCTCCATAGAACTCGTAGGAATAGTATAGGCCTCAAACGTGGTAGAACGAATAACGGTCGCTACCACAACCGCGAAAAATATGCTATTCACACCTTCTCCTAAGTTCTTCTTAATAAAGGCATCATCGCGCCCCCAATATTTCAGTGTTTCCTTATAGTTCAGGTATCCCAAATACAAACCAAAGGACGCCATTACGGCCGCGGTTTGCCATGTTTTACGAAATTTAAACACATGTAAAAGTTCGTAAATCATGATAATGCCCATTACCACACCTACAACCGGAATACAATACAGAATCACCCAATATGAAGGGCGATTAGCAATTTTTACCAAAACATAAGTGTTATACACTGGGATAAATGCCTCCCAAGCCTTACGATTGGCAGCCACATAGAACTTCCAAGAAATGGCTCCGAACCATAATGCTTGGACAACGGTAAATATGATGAATTCCATAGGACAAATGTATTCGATTAGACGGTTAAGGGGTGTTAGGGTATTGTGAAAAGCTTAGAGGTTTAAAACGTCGCGCATACCAAAGCTTCCGGACTTCCCTGGCAGCCATTCGGCAGCCATAACCGCACCTAAGGCAAAGCCATCACGGCTCTTTGCTTCATGGGTAAAGGTGATGGTATCGATTTCGCTTTTGTAATGAACTTCGTGTGTTCCAAAGTAAGGGTCGATCCTTTCTGCGGTAATGCGTAATGCATGATCATCCTCATCTATGGTCCAGCCTTTCAGTTCTGTATAGGCTCGGAGTACGCCTTCTGCAGCGGTAATGGCCGTACCTGAAGGTGCATCTTTTTTACCCGTGTGATGGATTTCGTGGATGCTCGGCTTGAATTCAGGGTAGGAGTGCATCATAGCGGCTAGTTTCTCATTCATGATAAAGAATAGATTCACACCAAGAGAAAAATTGGACGCATATAAGAATCCTACCTTATGTTGCTCTGCCAATGCGTCCATTGAAGCTTTGTACTCAAGCCAACCAGTGGTTCCACTGACCACAGGAATTCCATGAGTCAAGAGGGTAGCAATATTTTCTGCGGCCGCTTCTGGCTGGGTAAACTCAATGGCCACATCGGCCCCGTTTATCGCTTCCAGATCCATGGGACCGCCGTCGTGAATATGCACGATGTGATGGCCTCGAGACTGGGCGATTCGTTCAATGGTTTTACCCATGCGTCCATATCCTATGATGGCAATATTCATGGCAGAGAAAGCGTTAAAGAGAGGCCAGGAGCTTGGATTGTACTCTCGATGCCTGCAAAATATTGTTTTTGAGTTAATTGCGGACTGATGCTTAAATCATCACTCACATCAAAATCGTGCAGATGAGCGTCAATATTTGCATCTAAAATCCCCAATAAATAAATCCCTAAAATCCCGAACAAGGTGTATTCTCTTTGGGTGCGTAATTGCTCCATATAGCCCATGGCTTCTTGGGCGACACCGTTCACAGATGTTTGATAAAAGGGGGAAGGTACGGCGGTGAAAATGTCAGGAGCGGCACTTTCTAACTCTGCTCTTGTGGTGTAGCTCGGGTTATCAATGATAAACTGCAATACACTTTCGTAGGATTTGAATTGTGCATTGAGTTGGCCGTAATAATACGCCGTACCTCCTATGCCTCCCCAGAATACGGGGGCTTTCCAATACTTTCCATTGTAAATCTGTCCTCCACCTGGAATGAGTGAAAGGGTAGTGGCCAGTTTGATATTGTGAAATTCATCTGCGGTATGAGTGGAATCAGCATGTTGGGCCTTTGCAGAAAGGCACGTAAACAACACTAATACACTCAATACACCTCTCATGAGTTGAATTTCGAGATAATGCGCTGTAGATCGTTGTCAGAATCAAAGTCAATTTGAATACGTCCCTTGCCATTTGGTTTCGCTTGAATGTTCACCTTAGTTTGGAAGTATTGACTCAATTCCTTTCCTAATTCCTTCATGCCTGGCTGCACTGGTGCTTCCGGTACTTTCTCCTTTGGCTTCTTGATAGCCGCGGCAAGTGCCTCTGTTTGACGCACACTCAATCCTCCTTTTAGAATCTTCTTGTAGAGGTCGATCTGTGTTTCTTCAGACGGCAAATTCAATAAAGCTCTCGCATGACCCATGCTGAAAACTACTGAAGTGATGCCTTCGCTATTTTCATCGAGACTTTCGTTCCGGTTGATGTCGCGCAATTCAGCCTGTATGATGGCTGGAAGCTTGAGCAAGCGCAAAAAATTGGTCACTGTTGAGCGTCCTTTTCCCAATCGCTTAGCCACCTCTTCCTGAGTTAGGCCTAGTTCATCCATCATACGTTTACAGGAATAGGCCATCTCGATAGGATCTAAATCCTCACGTTGAAGGTTTTCTACAATGGCCAACTCCAACATGTTGCGATCGTCAGCAAGACGCACGTAAGCGGGAATCGCTTCTAAACCAGCAATTTGTGAAGCACGGAAGCGACGTTCACCCGAAATTAATTCGAACTTCATGCCATTCTTGCGAACGGTAATGGGCTGAATAATGCCGAGTTCACTTATACTCTGTGCCAACTCCACTAGAGCATCATGATCAAAATTCGATCGAGGCTGAAAGGGATTGGTAGTAATAGAATCCAAGGAGATCATCGCCACCTGACCTACGAGCTTCTCAGCACCCGCATCAGTTACTTTATTGACCTTTGCCACCTCTTCACCCAAAATAGCCGATAGGCCTTTCCCCATTGCTCGTTTTGCCATACTTATGCGCTTTTTGCCAGTATCTCTTGTGCTAAAGTTAGGTAATTCTCAGCGCCCTTACTTCCAGCATCGTACTTTAAGATGTTTTCTCCATAACTAGGGGCTTCGGATAGTTTCACGTTACGATGAATGACCGTTTCAAATACCAATCCTTCGAAATGAGTTCGTACCTCGTCGGAAACTTGATTAGACAAACGCAATCTGCTGTCGAACATCGTCAGTAAAAGCCCTTCAATACTAAGTTCTTCATTGTGCAGTTCTTGTACCTTTTTGATGGTGTTCAACAGCTTTCCTAAGCCTTCTAGAGCATAATACTCACATTGAATAGGCACCAAAATGGAGTTTGCTGCGGTCAACGCATTTAGAGTTATAAGGCCAAGGGAAGGGGCACAGTCGATAATGATGTAATCATAATCACCTGCCACAGATTCTAATGCTTTCTTGAGGAAATATTCGCGTTTGGGTTGATCAATGATTTCGAGCTCGACAGCCACCAAATCTAGATGCGCAGGAATAACGCTGACATTTGGAGCATCTGTTGCCTGAACCAATTCTTCTGCGGACTTGGCACCTTCTATCAACTCATATGTGCCTTGTAATGCTTTATCAGGTTGAATCCCCAATCCACTTGTAGCGTTCGCTTGAGGATCGGCATCGACTAGTAAAACTCGCTTTTCAAGCGCCCCGAGGGCGGCGCTCAAGTTTACGGCGGTGGTAGTTTTTCCAACACCGCCTTTTTGATTCGCAATTGCGATTATTTGTGACATAAAGATGTGCTTTCAGAAATGGTAAACTCAAAAGTAAACCATTGCTTATCGAAATGCTAAAAAAGTAATGAACACTCTCGTTAGGAACCTTCGAACTGCCCCTCAAGTTGCATCTTTATCAAGTCCGAATAATGACCCTCTACAGCTTCAAGTTCCGCCGGAGTCCCTCTTTCGATGATCACTCCTTGATCCAAACATATGATTTGTTGGCAATGCTTCACACTACTCACACGGTGGGCAATGATGATGCCGCTAAGGTTTTCTGTAGCCTTTCTAAGGTTTGATAAAATCTGCTCTTCGGTTTCGGTATCTACAGCGCTCAAGCAATCGTCTAGGATAATAACTTTGGGAGATTTAATCAAGGCTCGTGCAATACTTACACGTTGCTTTTGCCCACCGCTTAGGGTAATACCTCGTTCGCCCACCTTGGTTAGGTACTGCTTATCAAAACCCATGATGTTTTCATGCACCCCGGCAGCTTTGGCCGCGCTTTTGACCGCAGCAATCTCCAAGGTATCCATTCCGAATGCGATATTATTGGCAATGGTATCGCTAAAGAGGAAGGCTTCTTGAGGCACCCATCCTAAGTAAGATTTTAGCGTGGGTAGGTCCCAATTCTTGATGTCCACACCGTCCACCAATATCGCACCCTCGGTGGGATCGTATTGGCGCACCATCAAGGCAGCTATGGTACTTTTTCCCGCTCCAGTCTTTCCTAGTACTCCAAGATTATTACCCGGCTCTATGGTAAAAGAAACATCCTTTAGCGCCGTAATACCACTGTTAGGATAGGTGAAGGACACATTCTTGAATTCAATAAGGCCTTCAAACGAGGAAGGCTTATATGTACCGTTGGAGAATTCAGGCTGTTCTTTCAGGAACTCGTCCAATCGTTGCATGGAGGCATCGGCGCCTTGAACCAAGGAAGTTACCCAACCTATGGAGGCGATGGGCCAAGTCAATAAGTTCACATAATAAATGAATTCTGTGATATTACCAGCACTTACTTCGCCCGAGAAATATAATCTTCCCCCAACGTAGATGGTGATCAATGTACTGATGCCTACCATCAAGATCATTAATGGTTGGAACATAGCGTTTACGCGGAATAAGCGCTCGTTTACACTGCGGTATTCTATGGCTTGTGCTTTGAAATTCGCACTAAACCAAGGGCTTTTGTGGTAGGCTTTAATAACTCGGGCTCCTGAGAATGATTCTTGAGCAAACGTGCTGAGTTCGCTTAATTGCTCTTGTACTTTCCGCGAACGTGTATGGATTAAATTGGCCACCCGATACACAAGAAAAGCTAGGAAAGGTAATGGAACTAAGGTCAACAAGGTGAGCTTAGGACTCACAGAAATCATGATGGCGATAACCAAAATGATGGTGAATCCAGTATTTAAGGCGTACATGATGGCTGGCCCTACATACATACGAACTTTGCTCACATCTTCGGAAATTCTATTCATTAAATCCCCGGTACTGTTATTCTTGTAGAATCGTTGCGTCAATCTCTGGTAATGTGCGAAAACCGTGTTTTTTAAATCAAACTCGATGTGTCGAGACATCACTACAATGGTTTGGCGCATGAAATACATAAATATACCCTGTAGCACCGCCGCTCCGATGATGTAAAGGCCGTAACGGACCAGTTCGTCACTGACATTTTCATCTTGCGCCACGCCATTACGATAGTTCTCGATGATTACGGCAATGGCATCGAAGCTATTTCGGATGAAAAGGGCGGGGAATAGCTTGAAAATGACTGAGATGATGACAAAGAATGCACCCGTAATTAACAACCATTTATGTTTACCGAAATATGGATTGAGTTTTTTTAATGCCTGCATGGTGCGAGTTGCCTACGTGAGGATGTATATTTGCCGCGTTAGAAATAGTCCTTTACATGCGGATCCACAAAAATAACACCTCTTTGATGAAGTCGTTCATTCTGAACCCGCATACCTGCATATATATACATTCATGATTACTAGACGCCACATTCGTATCAAGGTGTTGCACCATCTTTTTGCCCAAAGTTCAGACGAAAGTATGGATGCAGCATCATTGTTGAAGAACCTCAATAAGAGTCTGAATGAGGTTCATCGCTTGTTTGCATGGGATATAGGAGCATTCCTAAGATTACATGACGAAGCACAGCGTCAATATCAAAGGGTTTCAGAGCGTCAACAGCCGGATCATGCACTAATGGAGCGTATTGCAAAGTTCACCCAACTCAAGTTTTGGACCTTGTGTAAAGAAAGTGCAGCCCTGATTACATTGGTGGAAGGATCACATGCTCCTTGGTCAGAATACGATCAACATTTCCGAAAGCAATGGGACGCACTATTTGCGAGTGAGGCTTATGAAAACTTCGTTCAAAGCTCTTCGGATTTTACCAAACAAAAGCGGTTCATACGGGAAATATATCAAGTCTACATCGCAGAAAATGAATTTCTGCACGATATCTATGAAGATGAACAAGCGGCTTGGAGCGATGACTTGGATGCCGCTCAAATGATGTCTGGTAAAGTCATTGCTAGTTGGAAGGAGGGTATTGATCAGCTCATCATCCCGGGGCTCTACAAGGATGATTCAGATGCGGCTTTTGGGGCACTGTTGGCACGTAAATTCTTTGAATTTAACGTAGATAGCCAATCTCGAATCGAAAGCAAGAGTAAGAATTGGGAAAGCGATCGTATTGCAAAAATGGACATCATGTTGATGAAGTTGTGCATTGCCGAGTGGCGAGGGTTTGAGGAGATACCAGTTAAAGTATCGCTGAACGAATACCTCGATTTAAGCAAGGAATACAGCACCCCTAAAAGTTCTTCCTTTATCAATGGTATACTTGACAAAATCGTTACTAATTTGCAGGAAGATGGACTCATCATTAAGGTGGGCCGCGGAATGATTCAATAATTGCAACCATGAATATGAAAAAAACACTTTTTATTGCCTCTTTAGCAGCAATTACACTAACATCTTGTAGCAACGCAACTGATCGGATCAAACCAATAGGTGAAGTGAGTACTAATTCCATGTTGGATGCCTTGCCCGTCATTGAATTTGAAGAAGAATTCCACGATTTCGGTGAAGTTCAAGAGGGTGATGTTGTTGAACATACTTTCGTCTTTACGAATGAGGGAGATGGCCCCCTTATCATCTCAAATGCAGAGGGTTCTTGTGGATGTACAGTACCGGATTGGCCCCGTCAACCCATTGCCCCGGGACAAAAAGGTCAGATCAAAGTGAGCTTTAATTCCACAGGTAGAGCAGGTCGTCAAGACAAGCGTGTTACCTTAACCACGAATGCCGTGCCTCAATCTAAAGTATTGAACATCACTTCAAACGTAATTGCAAAGGAAGAAAAATGAAAACAATCTTATTACAGTCGGAAGGAATAATGGGGCTGGCCCCATTCTTACTCATTTTAGTGGTGATGTATTTGTTTTTTTTTCGTCCTCAGATGAAAAAACAAAAGGAAGAAAAACAATTCCGGGAAGAGGTGAAAAAGGGTACCCGTATAGTTACTACATCAGGTATCCACGCCAAGATTCTTGAAGTCGGTGATACTTTCTTAGTTATCGAAAGTGAAAATTCTAGATTCAAAATTGAAAAAAGTGCTGTGAGTAAAGAACTCAGTGCTCAATACAGCAAGTAACATTGTAACTTAGAAACCGGCACTTGCCGGTTTTTTTATGACTAAAATTTCTTCAAATAAAGCTTTGGAGGCGTTGCTATTCATTGGATTTGCATTCGCAGTCTGGTTAACCATGCGTATTTCAAATACTGAAGTTACAAGGCAAATAAATGTTGAGTTAATCGCTAGGGGTAGATCTGTAAATGGCTTATGGTTGGAGGATAGTACTCAAGAACTCAATGTTATCATCGAGGCAAGTGGTCTGGATGCGCTTTTTATGAGTAGGTTTGATAATCGAATGATAACGTTCGATTCTGATGACTACATCAGGAGCTATAACACAAATGCTTTCCTGCTGGAGACAGATATACAGACCATATTGCATCAAGAGTATGGCCGTGAGTATAGTTTTTATTGGTCTGGAGATTCATTATTTTATCCTTCCAGTTCCTTGGTTCAGAAAACACTGCCAGTAGTGTTATTATCTCAAGAGAATATTTCTATTCCTGAAGGACATCGGTGGATTCAAAAACCTGAAGTAGTTCCAGATAGCATAATTTGTATCGGTCCGGAGGAATTGATACAACGATTTAAGCCAACTATTACTGCTCCTATCATGAATTGGTCAGGAAAGGATCAGATAGAACTTTCTTTGAATAAATTCCCTAGGTACATTTCGACTAAGACTAATTGGATAAGTATTAATGGGAATGCTGATGCTTGGACAGAAACTAAAACTCGTGTCATGCTTCGTTATCAGTCCGAGGACATACCAGTAGACATTTGGTTGAGTGGTCCAATGAATATGCTCATAAATTCAACAAATAATATTGTTCAGACGAATTGGACCAAAGAGCATGAGCGACTTCGAGTGGACATTAAGGTATTGGCAAATGGAATAAAAATTCTGAACTATGAACCAAAATATATCGCATTATGACTCATGTTGTATGCATAACTGGCGGTATAGGTTCTGGGAAAAGTACGGTTTGTAAGTACTTAGAGGAACGCGGATATCCGGTTTACTACAGCGATACTAGGGCTAAGGAACTTATGGAGTATGATCACCAAATTCGTAAAGAACTCATTGCTGTTTTTGGCACTAGGGTATACACGGAAAGTGAAGGATTAAATCGTCCTGAATTAGCGAGGCTTATTTTTAACAATCCAGATCTTAAACGATCACTTGAAATGATTGTACATCCAAGAGTGCATGATGATTTCGTTAAGTGGTGTAATGCTCAAACCAGCCAACTTCTCTTCAAAGAAAGTCCTCTCGCCCTTGAGATAAAGGACAATAGCTGTAATACAATTTTGGTTGTCCATGCCAAAGAAGAATTACGACTTGCTCGCGTCTTGATCCGAAATTCCGAATGGACCAAGGAAGATGTTCAGGCTAGAATGAGAAATCAAATCTCGGATGAGCATAGACTCAGGCAAGCTCACCACGTATTAGATAATTCAGATACTATAGAAGCGCTAAAGAATGAGGTAGATCAGCTTTTGACTAAATGGAGCTGAACTAGACCGTTGGGATAAGATCGTACTCCCTCAGTTTTCCATTCTGATTTCCCTTCATTTTCACGAAAAAGTGGAATGCCATTCCCAAGCATAGTTGGGATATAGGTAAGGATCAGCTCATCAATTAGATCTGCTTCATGAAATCTAGCGTTGGTGGCACCACCACCTACAATCCATATTCGTTTGCCTAGAGACTTAAGTTCTTTCAAAAGAGCAACAGAACCTTCTGTGAAGACCTCAATATTCTCATCGGCCAACGGGATGTTGGTATCGCGACTTAAGACAATGCTATGCTTGCCCTTATAGGGGTATCCGCCTTCAAACTGAAGTATTTGTGCATATGTATTGTATCCCATTACAATGGTGTCAATTCCATTCATGAAAGCTTCATATCCATAATCTTCATCTGGTAGTTCGAAGCGCGGATGATCTAAAAAGTCAATTTTCCCTTCGGTATCAGCAATGTATCCGTCAAGTGATACTGCGGTGTAAAGAATAGTTCTGCCCATGGTAGCTTTGGTTTATTGGTGTTATAGCAAATCGTTTGCCAAATTTGCGAGGGCAGATCGTTCGCCCTTTTCTAAGGTAATGTGTGCGTACATATGATGTCCTTTGACTTTATCTACGAGATAGCTCAAACCATTAGATTGTTCATCTAGATAAGGTGTATCTATTTGCCGTACGTCCCCAGTGAATATAAATTTTGCTCCTTCACCGGCACGCGTAATAATTGTTTTGACCTCATGAGGGGTGAGGTTTTGACTTTCATCTACAATAAAAATAATATTGGCTAGAGATCGACCTCTGATGTAGGCCAATGGAGTAATGACAATTTTCTCCTTTTCTACCATTGCCTCTAATTGTTTGTATTCCTTGTCACGATCAGAGAAGTTATTCTTAATAAACTTCAAATTATCCCAGAGAGGTTGCATGTATGGATTTATTTTCTCTTTTGCATCACCAGGTAAATACCCCAAGTCTCTATTGGATAGTGGTACTATAGGTCGCGCTAGATAGATCTGTTTGAAATCTCTTCGTTGCTCCAATGAGGCTGCCAGAGCGATGAGTGTCTTACCCGTTCCCGCCACACCAGTTAAGCTTACCAGCTTAATATCAGGATTTAATATGGCATGAAGGGCAAAGGCTTGTTCCGCATTACGAGGTTTGATGCCGTATACGCTGCGTTTCTCAACATGATCTAAGGTCTTGTTATGGGCGTTATAGTAGGCAAGACCACTGCTTGTTTCAGACTTTAGGATATAGAAACAGTTTGGAATGGGAGAGAAGCTGGGGTTTTCCGATATAACATCATCGATATCCAATGCCTTGTGCTCATACAGATTCGATAAGGTAATGGCATTAAAATTCTCAATAGTTTCTTTGCCTTTGAAGAGTGAGTCGACGTCTTTGATCTTACCGGTTAAGTAATCCTGACTATCTAACTCTAAGGCTTTTGCCTTTAATCTAAGGTTGATGTCTTTAGTAATAAGAATGGTAGGGCGGCCAGGTTCCTCATCTGCTATGTTCAATGCTGCATTAATAATGCGGTGGTCCATTTTTCTTCCAAGGACTTTTTCAGCATCGATGCCCGTGCGAGTGGTGTCCATGATGACTTTAATGGAGCCTTTATCTTCTCCCTCTAGGGGAATCCAGTTAGTAAAATCCTTACCCTCTGTAATTCGATCTAGATTGCGGATAAATTCACGGGCCTCGTAATTTTTTGAATCGTGTCCCTTTTTAAACTCGTCCAATTCTTCTAGTACTGAGATGGGTAGCACGACATCATGCTCTTCAAAACAGTTGATAGAATTATGGTCAAAAAGAATGACAGAAGTGTCTAAAACAAAGATTTTGCGGGGCTTGCTCTTACGAGTAGTTGCTTTTTTAGCAGGCATATCAGAGATGTTTGCTTCAAATTACCTAATGCATTATTCGAAAGGAAGCAGTAAAATCAATTTCCCATGCGAGTTACTAACCATAGTTTGTGGAAAAAGAAAGCCCGCGTTAAAAACGCGGGCTCGAACACAACACATCTACGTCTGGCTATTCAGCCGATACATAGAGATTAGGGGTGCCTTTTAGAATTTCAGGCGAGGCCTGATCTTCAAATGTTTTAAAGTTTTTTTCAAATTTCTTGGCCAATGTGATGGCTTGTCGATCGTATGCATCTTTATCGGCCCAAGTATTCTTTGGGTCTAACAATTCTGTGGGAACATTCGGACAATTTTCCGGCATCATTAAACCAAAGATGGGGTGCTCGATATAATTTACGTCTTGCAATTCTCCAGAAAGTGCTGCACGAATCATTGCGCGCGTATGGCTGAGCTTGATTCTGTTTCCTGTGCCATACGCACCTCCAACCCATCCGGTATTGATGAGCCATACGTTAACGCCAGCGCCCTCCATTTTTTCTGATAACATGGTGGCGTAATACGTTGGATGTAACGGCATGAAAGGGGCGCCAAAACACGCGCTAAATACGGCCTTGGGTTCATTGATTCCTTCTTCTGTTCCAGCTACTTTGGCTGTATATCCAGAGATGAAATGGTAAGCAGCTTGATTCGAATTCAACTTCGAGATAGGAGGGAGAACTCCATATGCATCAGCGGTTAGGAAGAATATATTCTTTGGGTTTTGAGCTAGACTTCCTGGTTGAATATTGTCAATGTGATCTATGGGGTAGCTTACCCGTGTGTTTTGGGTAATGCTGGTATTAGCAAAATCGACATTCCCATTCTCGTCCATGATAATATTCTCAAGGATGGCATGTTTTCTAATGGCCCGGTAGATATCCGGTTCTTTATCTTCTGAAAGGTCAATGACCTTTGCATAGCACCCTCCCTCAAAATTGAAAATAGTATTGTCGGAACACCAGCCGTGTTCATCATCTCCAATGAGTTTGCGATCAGGATCTGCGCTTAATGTAGTCTTTCCAGTACCACTCAAACCGAAAAAGATTGCAGTATCTCCTTCAGGACCTACGTTAGCCGAACAATGCATACTCAACACATTTTTTTCAAACGGAAGAATGAAATTCAAGGCACTAAAGATGCCTTTTTTGATCTCTCCGGTGTACCCTGTGCCCCCTATTAGGATGTACTTTTCGGTGAAATTCAATACTGCAAAGTTTTCCTGCCTAGTTCCATGCTTATCGGGATCCGCTAAGAAGCCAGGAGCATTCAAGATGGTCCATTCATGTGAAAAGTTTTTCAACTCCTCTTCAGTCGGGCGCAAGAACATGTTATACGCGAACTGATTTGACCAAGGATACTCGTTTACAACGCGTAAAGACATACGATAAGCAGGGTGTGCACCAGCAAATGCATCACGAACGTAGACTTCTTTATCGCTTAAATAATCACAGAGGTCTTGCCTTAGTTGGTCGTAGTGTTCAGATGAGATTGGCTTGTTGATTGGACCCCACCAAAGGGCATCTTCGGTGTACGAATCTTTTACAATAAAACGATCTTCTGGACTTCTCCCGGAAAATTTCCCGGTTTGGATAGCTAAGGCACCAAAGGTTGAGCGCACTGCCAAGCTTCGGTCGAGACTATGCTGTTCCAAAACATCTGGATGCAAATTACTATGCACAACGTTTGGCATGATACCCAATGAGTTCAAAAACTCAAGGTGGTTCTGGGTGGTCATTCGTAATGTGGTTGGTTCTATAATAGGTAGAACAAATGTAGAGACCTTAGAATAGAATTGGGCCTTAAATCTTCAAAAATTATCCTAATGACTTGTTTTATTGGGATATGCGAACCAAAGAGATATCCAGCCGGCGATTAAGAAAAGGCCGCCTAATGGGGTTATAGGACCTATTACAGAGAGGTTTATACCCACGAGTTCATCGAAGACTAAGAGGTAAATACTGCCTGAAAATAGTAGTGTGCCGCTAACCCAGCATCGTACAGTCCAAGTGAATTTTGAATCGTTCGGAATAGCAACAAGTGCAATAGCGTGAAAAAGCTGGTACATCGTGGCTGTTCTGAAGCTTTCCATGGCATTTGCGTCCAACAAATCTTTGAGTGTATGTGCACCTAGGGCGCCCAGGATGACGGCGAGGCCTCCAAAAATTGCAGCAATTCTTTTCATACTTCAAAGTTACATCCTAATCGGCACGAAGATGTTTTATATTTAGCACGATAATTCCACATACAGTTGAATTCGTAACAACTACAATTTAGTATATACCGCTTCATGCGTCAAAAAATTCTACTCATCGGTGCTGGTTTGAGCACACAGCAATTGGTCCCATATCTCAAAAAAAGAATTGAATCGCATCAATGGGAGCTTCGGGTGGTTGATCGAGATGGAGCGTTGGCTGCCAGGCGCCTCGGTCAGGTTGTTCCACATGCTTCGTCAGGTGCTTTAGATATTCAGGATGAGCAGGCGCTTACAGAGGAAATTAAGGGGTGCCAATTAGTCATTTCTATGGTCCCCGCACATATGCATTTACCGGTGGCGAAGATGTGCTTGAAATTTGGTGCACATTTGGTGACGGCCAGTTATGCAACGCCTGAGATGCACGAATTGAATAGTGATGTGCAGCGCGAAGGATTGGTTTTCTTAAATGAATGTGGTCTAGACCCTGGAATTGACCATATGAGCGCCATGAAGCTTCTAGATGCCATTCGAGGTGATGGTGGAAAGGTGGTGCTTTTCGAAAGTTTTACCGGTGGTTTGCTGAGCCCATCTTCTGAAGAGGGCAACCCTTGGCGATATAAGTTTACTTGGAACCCTCGCAATGTGGTTCTGGCTGGGCAGGGAGGGGCTGTGAAGTTCATTCAAGAAGGAAAGTACAAATACATTCCCCCGCACATGGTCTTCCGCAGAACCGAATTCATGAATGTCGAAGGATTTGGCAAATTTGAAGGGATCGCGAATCGTGACAGTCTGAAATACCGCGAAGTATATGGCCTTGAAAACGCTGAAACACTCTACCGAGGAACTTTGCGTAGGCCCGGTTTTGCGCGTGCTTGGGATTCTTTTGTGAAATTGGGCATGACCGATGATTCGTACCAAATCGCCAATACTCATCTGCTTTCGTTTCGTGAATTCACGAACCTCTTCCTAGCCTATAATCCACATGATAGTGTGGAACTAAAGCTGAAATACTACCTGGGTATCCCACAGGATTCTGATTTAATGGACAAATTAGTTTGGGCCGGGTTGTTTTCTTCGCAGATGTTCCCGTTTGAATCGGGATCACCGGCGCAGTGCTTGGAGTACATACTCCGTCAGGTTTGGACCTTGGAAGAAACCGACAAGGATTTGATAGTGATGTACCATAAGATTGGCTGGGAAAAGAATGGTGAGCGCTTCATGGTGGAAAGTTCCATGGGAGTAGAGGGGCAGAGCGCCACACAGACGGCTATGGCGGCTACAGTGGGGCTTCCATTGGCCATTGCCGCACGTTTGATCTTAGAGGGGAAAATCGAAAGCACAGGGGTGCAATTACCGATGACCGCACAATGGTATAGACCTATATTAGAGGAACTTAGTTCGGATTTCGGGGTCCAATTCTTCGAGAAATCAGTCCCCTACAGCGGATATTAAAGCGAAGCGTAGAAAGGGGAGAGTACTTCACGTGCCTCCTCGGTATAATGGTGATCTTCCTTGTACAAGGTAATCTTCTTGCGGATTGGTTCGTCCACCTCACATTTACACAACCCGTAGATACATCTGTTGGCTTCACGTTCGGCTTTTGGGTGCACGTGGATGATGTTTTTTAAACTCAACCCCTCGTCCATGGCTTCGTCCAAAAAACGGTCACTTTGATCAGTAGGTAGGATAACCCAAAATTGGCCACTATCCTTCAACAATCTTGAGGCGTTCATCACCAAGCTTTTAAAATCAAGCGTCATCGCGTGCCTTGCTGCGGCTATGCCAGCATCCAGCTTTGTTGGTCCTGATTCAAAATAAGGAGGGTTACTTACGATCAAATCATACAGTAGATTATGCTCGAATTCTTGTATGGGTTCGTGATAGCAAACCATCCGACGGGCATAGGGGCTTTTGCTAAAATTTTCCGAAGCCTGTTTTGCACTAGGACCATGGATTTCTACCGCATCTATATAGGCTTTTTCAAAGCGCTGAGCTAGTTGCATCGCTATGACACCACTACCTGTACCTACATCAAGTACGTATTGGACTTGATGGGCCTCGAATTCCTCACCTGCCAAGGCGCCTAGCAAGCACCCGTCGGTGTTCACTCGCATCGCACATTGATCGTGTGCCACAGTGAATTCTTTCATTTCGAACGGTTTGAGGTAATTCATATGCCTCCAGTCAAACTAAAAATCTTAGGACGCAAGGTGAAAAAATAGATGATATTCACCAAGGCAAAAATGAAGTAAAAGAAGTTCGACTCCATCAAAGTATATGTGAGTAGTAATATGGTGGCCAATTCCACCATAATCCATTGCCAAATATGTATTTGTGTTAAGATCTTGAGCTTTTCCTCAATTTCTTCTGTTTGGCTAATCTTTAGAATGCCTCTATTCCAGATTGTTTTACCAAAAGTGCCCATTGCCCCGGCAATAATTGGAATCGCAATATGGTTCCATTGCCTCCATTCGAAGTAAACCCTGGCTTGATCTTGAGCTGCATACATCACTATTACTGTAATGACTAATTGTGCCATTAACAGTACTGAATAGATCAGCTGCAGAGAACTGGGATCGTATGCGGGTTTGTCGTTCATCTTGAATTACAGGTCAAGTAGACCTTCGGGCAATTCAAGATAAATGATTTTTTCATTGGTATCGATGCCCTTAATGAACGCATCTACCGCTGGAATCAGGAACTCTCGCTCATCTTTTTCCAGGACGAAGAGGTTTTGGCTTGAATTCTCCACGACATCGACGACTTTTCCTATTTTATTGAGTCCGTCCCAAGCCTTATATCCAATTATTGCCTTGTCGTAATAAGTGTCATCTTCTGCCTCGGGAAGCATCGATTCAGGTAAATAAGCTTCGCGACCTACATATTTATGAGCATCCTCTGGACGAACGTCTTCGAGGTATATGAGTAGTTTCTTGCCGTTGAGTTTTCCTTTTTGGCTCAAAAAAAATGGAACCAGTTCCTGGTCTATGTCCAGCAGAACTGATTCCAAATCTTTAAAGTATTGTGGGGTAGAAGAGTCTATATGTAAAATAAGTCCTCCCTTGTACCCGTGGAGTTTTGTGATTTTACCGAGAGAAAAACACTGCTCCTTTTGCACAATTACTCTGCGCTTTCTTCTGCAGGAGTTTCTTCTGCCTCAGCAACTGCTTCTTCAGCCGGTGCTTCCTCAGCAGCTTCTTCTGCCTCAGCAACTGCTTCTTCAGCCGGTGCTTCCTCAGTAGCTTCTTCTGCCTCAGCAACTGCTTCTTCAGCCGGTGCTTCCTCAGTAGCTTCTTCTGCCTCAGCAACTGCTTCTTCAGCCGGTGCTTCCTCAGTAGCTTCTTCTGCCTCAGCAACCGCTTCTTCAGCCGGTGCTTCCTCATTAGCTTCTTCTGCCTCAGCAACTGCTTCTTGAGCTGGAGCTTCCTCTACAGGTGCGTTTGCAGCAGCAATAGCTGCAGCGCGTGCTTTATTAGCTTCAGATTCAGCAGCCAAACGATCTGCCTTTGCCTTAGCATCTGAACTTGCTAGAGATTCTACTTTGTTTTGAATCTTAGACTCCTTCTCGTTTGTCCAAGCTTCAAACTTTGCTTCTGCTTGCTCTTCAGTCAAAGCACCTTTGCGTACACCTTCCAACAGGTGCTTTTTCATCATTACACCACGGTAAGAAAGAATTGCACGAGCAGTGTCAGTAGGCTGAGCACCTTTCATAACCCAAGATAGAGCTGAGTCAAAGTTTAGATCGATTGTTGCCGGGTTAGTGTTAGGGTTGTACGTACCTAATTTCTCGATGAAACGACCGTCACGCTTAGCGCGAGCATCTGCCACTACGATAGAGTAAATAGGACGTGCTTTGCGTCCACCACGTTGCAAACGAATCTTTGTTGCCATAATTAATTGTTTTACAAGGGTCCGAAACCCAGTTAATTAATAAATTAATGAGGCGCAAAAGTAAGGAAAGTAATTGAATGCAAGTAATAATGCGGATTATCTTTCTACATGTATGAGTTTGGAGCCTTCCGATTCCATCGAAAACTCAAAAGGATTAGCCCCGACACTTTCCATAGCCAGATCTAGTGCTTCATGCACATCTGCAGAGGCATAGAATAGCATAAAGCCCCCACCACCGGCTCCCAACAACTTACCGCCTAAGGCGCCCGCTTTTAAGCCAGCATCATAAGTTTCAGTGATTTGTGGGGTGGTAATGCCCGAAGCCAGCTGTTGTTTAAGCAACCAATTCTCATGCATCAAGGCTCCAAAATCATCCAATTTACCTGCTTCCAAACTGTCTCGAAGTTTGTAAACGAGGCTCACCATATGCTCCAAGGCCTTGAATTTATCTTCGGCAGAGGTATTTTTCTTCTGCTCGGAAAGAATGGCGCTCGCAGAACGCTGATTGCCCAAATAGTAAAGTTTAAGGTTTTGGTCTAATTGGTCCCTGATCTCATCACTAATATTGACAGGGCTTACAGTCACTGTACCGTCTGTGTTGAACTCAATAACATTCAAGCCTCCGTAGGCCGCCGCGTATTGATCCTGTTTGCCAATGGGTTCGCCTAATAGCTCTATTTCGATGCGACACGCACCTACACCCAATTCCTCCTTACTTACTTCCTTTCCGATGTAAGTGTTCAGATTATGGAGGAGGCCCACTGTGAAGCTTGAGCTACTGCCCATACCTGTGCCGCCAGGAATATCAGCAATGGAACTTACCTCTATACCGTTAAGATTAAAATCACTCAGCACAGTTTTCAGAATAGGGTGCTTTAATTCGTTGACATCTCCAACCGTTTCTGTTCGAGAGTACTTACACCTGATTTTATCAGCTTCGAAGTACTGGTGGGTGCTGATGTACATGTATTTATTAATGCTTGTACTGAGCACGGCGCCTTTCTGTTTTTCGAAGAAGGCAGGTAAGTCACTACCGCCGCCAACAAATGAGATACGGAATGGGGTCTTGGTGATAATCATGGCCCTAAAATAGGTATTGTGGATAACCTAAAGTTTTCCAATCCAACAATTTTTTCCTTGAATAGCGCGTAGTTTTAAAAACGAACAAAATAAATATTGATATGGAAATAAAACTAAATGCAAAAGGCCACTTTCTTGAATACCACTATTTCCGACAACAGTGATTAGCACTCACTTAAGAATCAAATAAACCTTTGAAAACGTTTAAACATTCTAAGACTATTAACCATGTATAATAATACTCATTTAATTCAAAGCAAATCCACTTTTTACCTTCAACAATCAGCACATAGGGTTTTAACGTATTTCCACGATTTAAAAGGAGAACCGGTATATGATAACCTTTTAAGATGTCATTCATACATGACGAACGCAATTTGCGAATTCAACGAACAGGGTCCATTGGAACAACACATTTTGTCTTATGACTTTCTGCTACACCAAATCATAGAATTCAAAACCTTATTACAAATCATCATTCAGGAGGGTATGGAGTTCCCTGGTATTGATAACGTTCTCCAAGAAATAAATGAACTCTATTATCAATTACAAGAAGAAGTAGGTCAGATGAGGATCTACCGATTCCAAATTCAATCTCTACAGCTTTCAAACTAAACTATCATGAAGACACACATATCACAACCCATATATCAAGAATCATTGGCTATTAATAGGGCTATTCAGGATATCACTCGCGGATATAACAGTAACGGAACGTTCAATCTAGCGTTTAAAATAAAGGATGATATCATCGCCATTTGCAATGACTTAGATCTTGGCGTAGGTGCTCGTTTCGGTCATACATTTATTAATTATTACCAAAATGCCATAAAGAGATTGACTCTTTTGCTTGAACATATTCGAATTGCAAATAACGTAAGAATGATTCGCGGAGGGTTCCCAAGTGATCTAATCGAACGAATTCGTTTATTGCAATGGAGAATACAATTGGTAATTGAACTTATTGATTCTGAGGTTCCAATTGATTACATCACCTTATCTTCATGGGCAAGAAAAAAAATAGAACATAGCTAGTGGATACTGACCAAATCAACGACTTATATTGGTGGGCACAAGAACGTGTTCAAGGCTTCATGTCAGGGCTGCACCGCAGCCCTGATTTTGGCTATAGCGTAGAATTTGCCCAGCACCGTCAATATGTACCGGGTGATTCTCCAAAACATATAGACTGGTCGGTGTATGCGAAGACAGACCGCTTTTTAACCAAGCTATATGAGGCCGAATCTAATATGCGAACTTTCTTCGTGTTGGATTCCAGTTCAAGTATGTTTTACCCGAATGAAGACTCAGGCAAGTGGGAGCGTACCGTTCAAGTGATCACTCTAATCGCATCCTTGCTGCAAAAGCAACGAGATGCTTTAGGATTATTTGAGGTGAATGATGCCGCTGCCCAATTCTTTGAAAGCTCTAATAAAGAGGAAAACATTCAGCTCCTCCTTCAAAACATCCGGGGTTTGCAAGAGTGTCAGATAGGCAATGAGATTTTTTTAGACCAGCTGGAAACTCTGCATTCCAGGTTACCTAAGCGTAGTCAGATTCTGATTTTTACTGATATCTATCACGAAGATGTAGCCGCTTTGGTTCAGTCCCTTTCAAAATTTAAACATACCAATCATCATGTAAGGTTGATTCTGATGTACAGCGAGCAGTTTGAAATAGATGGAAAAGGACTATCCGGTCACCAGGTCATTGATCATGAAACGGGTAAAAAGACCTACCTCACGGAGGAGGAAGTGCGCCGATACACGAATTTCTGTAAGGAGCAACTCTCCACCTTGGAGCTCACTTCAAGAGGAGCTGGTATATCCATAGATGCACTCAATGTGGACGAAGATCCTATCGTACTTTTGAGAAAATTATTGGCATAAAAAAGCCCGGCGGAGCCGGGCTTTTTAATTCAATTTAAGTATTTATTTATTCTTCTTGACGGTGTCGCTATTGCTATGTGCATCATCAACTTTTTTGACCTCTTCAGGAGAAAGAGTCGTAGCATCTTCACCTTTCTTTTCGGCTTTTCCCTCTTTATTTTTCTTAAATCGCTTATCAAAGAATACCATACTGGCTCCTGCAGTAATGTTTACTCCTTGAGTGGCAGCACCTACCATGATAGATTCGCTGGAATTAGCCGTAACGGTTGCGATATCGCCAGTTGTAGTGGTTCCAACGTATACCTGTAAAAGTGGCGTAACTCTAAATTGCAATGCGGTTGTAATTAAATCTGCGTTATTCTCATTCATGGTCAGGTAGTAAGCACCCTTTAATTGAATGTTTTTGTGCAACCATAACAATGAGGTCAACCCAAAGTACTCATAATCCGTAATGGAGTTTGCACGGCTTGTGTAATGAACACCAACATAGGTTTGACCTTTAAGGTGATAGTTCATTGCTGCATTGGTTACTTGTGGTACCGCATATTCGTAGCTGAAGGTGGTGTTCTCTAGATTTGTGTTAAGGCCATTTGAAATATCTTCTGTAAAGTTCTGTACCTCGTTGCGCACAGCAGCACCAAGTGTATCGGTTGTATTACTGATGTACTCGAAGCCGTCAATGGCGACACCTCCCGCAAGACGCTTTGCCACATCTGTTGAAATGGCAATAGGAGAGGCTCCTAGGCCACTCATACTGAACTGTAGGCTCAGCTTATCGATAGGTTTGTAATTGGCTCCCACTGTAAATGCCGTCGTGTTGTTTGCCGGGGTAGTAAGGCTTGCAACCAGCGCATCTGTAGCTGCTAGTGCATTACCCAAATCAGATAACTGATCTGTCGTTGCTGTAGCATCTAATACACCAGCCGTAGCTAATGTGAAGTCATAATTCACATTCACATTGTTGCGTCCCGGAACGGCCGTGGCTGTACTGTTGATGCTGAAAGCATCTGCTTGTACTCTCATACCCAATCCATAACCAATTTGATGCGCACTCACACCTAATCGTAGTTTGTTTTCCATGAAAGAACGCTGCAGCCCTACGAATACATCATTCGTTGCATCGAGCGATGCACCGAGGTTGCTGAAATCACCTTGGTAGTTCAAATTTAAGCTACCATTTCCATCACTAAAACCATATTTAGCAAAGTGGGCAAGGTCCTTATCGAAATCAAATCCAAAGGCAATGTTTTGAGTGTAGCCGGCGAAAACATAGTTCTTACCTGCTTTAAACCCGAGGTGGAAAATATCAATGCTAGTTTCCCCGGCAATACTCAATGCATTCGAATTGAGGTTGCTCAAGTTTGCAAGAAGATCCGTCGTAGCGAAAATCTCTCCCGCCGTTTGATTCATACCTAGGGTATAATTAAAACCGGTGTAGTTTAAATGGAATGAGGTCAATGGATCAGCAGCCGGGTTGTGCGTTAAGTTGTTGGCATTCCCCGATAGACCAAATGTGGTCAAGTTCTGTGCGTTACTACAAACAGTAACGATGGTCAATAGTAGTAGTGCTATCTTTTTCATCTTTAGTACTGTTTATAGTTCGTATTTCACTTGTAATTGAACCCCGAGGTCCAATTTTAATGTAGCATCCGTCCTCAGCTTCACAGGATCATTGCCTGCGTTGTAAGTGTCCATAGTAGCTTCTGCGACAATATGCGTAGCGTTCAATAGTGTGAGTGCTTCTGTAGCATCTAGAGCTAATTCACTATCAAGAACATTGGCAGTGGTAATGATTCCTACCGCATCTGGCGTACCACTTTCCATTAACCCAAGATCTTTCATCATGATCTCGTTCCATGAAGCATCATAAAACTTAATCTGAACGCTGGCGTCCAAAGGAAGGGTAGTAGTCGTTTGTAATAGAATTTTAGCACTTTCTAACGTAGCGCCCTCAGGCAAGGCATTGGCGTTGTCCATATCCGTCGCCAAAGTATCACCGAAGGCTAGACCTGCAGCCGTAAAGTAAAAGGGCATTTCCATGAGAAGATCTCCAGAAATAGAAGATGTATTGGTCACGAAGTTATCTGTACCGAAGGTCGTGGTATCGTGATTAACATTGACCTCTCCTCCGTATACAATGCTATCCTTAGGAAGAGTGAAGACATCTACAATAGATGAGTTTGTGTTGTCGTAGCTCAACGTTCCTGTAGCTGTATTGCCTAGTGTTGTAGGGTAAGGCAACACATAATTTGGACCATTCAAAGCGTAAGCAGTTCCATCTTTATAAGAAGCGAAATCTAGGACCAATTCGATGGGTAGGCCAATAGAATTGGTCACATCCATAGAAATACTTGGTTCTGCAAAACTGATTGATCCTTCGAAGTTATCAAGGAAGTCAATGGCTAAATCCACAGCTCCTGGATCAATGGTAATCTGTTGTGTGCCGAAGAAACCTTTAATATGACCGAACTGAAGATTGGCCATTTCAAAGGTCATGTTCAACGCATCTGAGCTATCCACAGTCACCATGCTTGTTGAACCTAAAAGAGTAGCACTAACCGCAATGGGTAATCTGCTGTGGTTCTGAGTAGGATCCTGAGTAAGATCTAAAATGGTGTTGTTCATATTGATCGAACCGGTAGTCGTAGCACCGGCTGAAATAGTAATTGTGGTATCTATTTCCGTACCGTTTTTGTCCGAACCAGGGAAGTTCAAATTCAATTCTAAATCAGTCGCAAGTGAGGAAGTGAATTCGTAATCAAAACTTGCAGTGGCAAGCATGAGCTCTCTTAATTCTTCGCTACCGCCTGTGCTCAAATCAACATATTGAGTATCCGAGGAAATATCTTGGGAGTTAATTTGAGTTACTGCAGTATATACTTCCAAATCTGCTGAAGAGATGTCCAAAACGAGGTTATCAGTGGTATCAATACCAACAAACGAAGTTCCTGAGCCGGGAGAAGTCAAAGACGTGATTTTAAAACCTATGCTACTCGGCAGCGTTTTGTTCACGAGTGATTCTGTATCGGTTACCGTTCCTCCATTGGCACTGGCGTTAGACAAAGAGTATGATACGATTGTACTTCCGGTTGCAGTATTTACCAAATCTACACCAAGAGAGACGGGAACCGGCCAGTTGTTGGTCAATTCTAATGTTAGGGTACCATTAGAGAATGATGCACTACTGAAAGACCCAAATCCGCTACCACCATAGGTCCCTACATTGCTTTCATTCATTGATGGAAATGGTGCGTTTGATCCGTGAGCCGCTGTGATAGAGGTAAGGCCTGCATCACTTGCAATAGCTCCAAGTGCAATGCTTTGTGACATCGTTACGTTGTCCACCGCAATCGTCCCCATGCTAATAGCACTAGAAGAAGGGCTTTGAGCAGGAATTGAAATCAGATCATTCACGTTGATTCCAAAAACGCTGTCTTGGGCTACGACCACCTTGTAGGTAGCGTTATCGTTGTAGATTAGACTATCGTCAGGAGCAAGAAGGTGCTCCATGGTTAGGTTTACACTCCCTAATGGGAAGGCCAGGGCGGGTTCAGCGACAATATTTATATCCGTGGGATCCACGAGATCGGTTTGACAACTGAACAATCCCAGAGCCCCAGCGAGAGTGATGGGAAGAAATCTTTTCATAAGATGATACCTCAAGGTTAGTTAGTAATGCAAAGGTAATCCCTTGTAAGGGAACGACCTATTATTAAACTTTGAAGTAACGACGCAATCCTGACAATTGCTGTGACATATGGTACGCCGTGTAGAGTTGCTGCATGCCGCGAAGCAGCATAATAATGGAAATTAACGAGGCATTGTCGCCCAACCAACCCCAGTGTTCGGCAGCCGACAGGCTAAGAATTAAGGTCGATAGAATGATGAACTCACGGGCATTTTTATTGAGCGCATCCCAGTGAATGGCTCGTTGTCTGGCCTGTCCCCATTTCGATACGATATTAGCATCTTCTTCAGCGTCCAATTCTTGTTGCAGTTCCGAAACCAAATGGTGTTGTTGGTCTTGTTTCTTCTTCAGCTGGTTGATTAAGAACGACCATAGCAAAAGTGTGGCAAGAACTAAGGCTCCAAATTTCGGCATAAGGAATACTCCTAGTGCTAGAAAAGCTATACCTGGGACGAATTGAGACCAACCGACAAACAGGAAGTTCAATCCTTGTGTACGTTTTCCAAATTCAAACCGAGCACTTCGATCGTTGGAAGAATTTTGGCGGAAATCTATCATTAATTGGACCCTAATAAAACCATTCTTGTATTGACTCAAATACCCTAGAATCAGTCGCAGCACGAGAATTACGAGAAGGATTACCCCGTATTCGATCCATTGAAAGTCCATGCCTGCAATGTGGATGCTGGGCTGATTCAGGAAAATGGTTCGCAACAGCGGGAGGGAAGCGAGGATGGGAAGGGTTTCGAAGATGCCGCTAAGACCGGTTAATAGGAACATAGCACCTAGCGAAGGTAATTGGTCAAAAGACCTGTAAAACCGGATGGCAGCTACTATGGTGTTTCCTTCTTTCAATCCAAGGGTGAGTTTTGTATAATTTCAAGGCCGTATCCACTTACCCCAATTCTCTTAATAGGGTTGTTGGTCAGCAAATCAATATGCTTAATCCCTAGAAATCTAATGATTTGAGCGCCAACACCAAAATCTCGTGCGTCTTTACTGAAACTTGATTTCTGCTCGGTATTTCCTTTGTTGAACGAGCGAATTCTATGAAGTAATCGGTCGCCATTCGGCTCTTGATTCATGTAAATAATCGCTCCTTTTCCACGTTGGCTGATGGCCTTTAAAGACTTCTCTAGTTGTGAACTTTCGTTGCTGGTGAGCAGGTGGAAAATATCATTGGCTACACCCGCGCTTTGAATGCGTACCGGTACAGTTTCCGCTTCAGTCCACTGGCCCATGGATAGGGCGATGTGTACTTGGTGGTTGGTCTTTTGCTCAAACGCGTGCAGGCAAAACATGCCGTGTGGCGTTTCTATTTGGAATTTTTCGGCCAATTCTATGAGACTTTCCTGCGCCATCCTATACGCTACCAAGTCTTCAATAGATACGATTTTCAGACCGTGCTTTACTGCGATTTCACGAAGCTGGGGCAAACGGGCCATGGTACCGTCTTCGTTCATGATCTCAACTATGACGCCGGCAGGTTCTAAACCGGCCAAACGTGCCAGATCTACAGCTGCTTCGGTATGGCCTACTCGGCGTAAGACACCGCCTTGCTTGGCAATCAGCGGAAAAATGTGGCCCGGGCGCGCGAGTTGTTCCGGCTTGATGGCAGGATCCACCAATGACTTCACTGTCATATACCGGTCGTAAGCACTAATTCCCGTGGTACATCCTTCTCCAATACGGTCAATACTCACAGTAAAGGCCGTTTTATTGGGGTCTGTATTATTGTTCACCATAGGAGGGAGGTTCAATTCCGCCGCACGCGCAGGGAGAATTGGCGTACAGATCAATCCACGTCCTTCGGTCGCCATGAAATTAATCATCTCTGGGCTGACTTTAGACGCTGCAGCAACAAAATCGCCTTCGTTCTCACGATCCTCATCGTCAACAACAATGACCACTTTACCGGCTTTGATATCCTCTATTGCTTCTTCTATAGTGTTAAGACTCATTCTGATTTCTTTTGGTGGGTTGCCATACACTGGAGGACACCCCTTGTAAATAGGTTAGGTAACCTTGCAACATTGCAAGATTCATAGCGCAAAAATACAGCAAAGGACCTGCACCGCGATAGAAGAGCAGTTCCAACAATATTAACACTCCAACACTTACAAATGTTGGCACCGCGAAGGGTGTGAACACTAAGACTAAGGCACCAATTAACATAGCTTGGGGCGCAGTCCAACGCAAAATTTTGTGGAATAAGAAGACCCATCCGAAGGGATGAAATTTCTTCAGGAATAGACCACGGAAACGCTTTAAGTTTTGATAATTGCCAATGCTTATGCGCTTTTTACGTTTGAATTCCTCCTGTAATGAAGTGCTCACATCTTCATATCCAAGGGCAGTATCACTGTAGAAGATTCGATGATCGTTCTGAATGAGTTGAACCGTTTGGAAGAAATCTTCCATGAAGGTGTGCGGAGGAATAGGTTGCCATACAGATTTCCGCATGCTGTACAGACCGCCTTCCATGCCCAGGCAAAATCCGTATTTCTGGCTCTCAGATTTGCGTATTTTATTCTCAATGGTGAGGTATTGTCGTTCCGTGGTTGCTGTGGTACCGGCGGTCTTTGCCTGCCCGTAGGTCAATGTTCCCGCGACTGCTGTGGCTTGTGAGGAGATAATTGGACTGGCCAATTCCACTAGGGTATTCTCATCAAAAATGATATTAGCATCCGTGGCAACGATGATCTCACCAGTACACAGTTCCACCAATCTATTAATGGTGGCAGACTTACCCGAACGCTCGGCATTAACGTGCAGGTTTAGGCCTGAAAACTCCTTTTGAAGTTCACGAATGATATCGTCTTGACCGTCATCCGAAAGGTCACTACCTATCCAAACCTCAATGAGTTCTTGTGGGTAGTGCGAGGCAAAAATGCTTCTGATTTTCTCTTCAATGATGGTTCGCTCGTTATATGCCGCAAAAACTACACTGATCTTAGGAAAAGAAGATGGCGTGTTGATTTCCAGTGGTTTACCTGTAAAGGCCAATTGCCACAACGGATACCACAAGTAGGGTATGGTGATCCAAAGAAGACAAATGAAAAATATTGTTGTAGCTAGCAAGACCATACCTTTTCTATGCGTTGCAAGGTAGGTTGCATTCCAAACCTATTCAAAATATCCTCTTGGGCCTTTTGTCCTAAGGCTAAGGCTTGTTCCGGCTGCTGTACGAGTTCAACAAGAGCCTCAACAAACTCGGCGACAGATTCAACAATAATGGCCTCGGTGGAGTCCTTAGTATAGATGCCCTCCGCTCCAATAGCTGTAGAAATTGACGGTACCGCTACCGCACAGTTCTCTAAAATTTTTATGCGCATCCCGGAGCCTGCTAATAATGGAATAACACTGATTCCATAGTCATGGGTAAATGCGGTAGCATCTTCTACGCGACCGTGAAAAAAGATGTTTTGATCCTTGGGGAATTGGAAATTCTTGGGGGGATTGTTTCCCGCAATATGAAATTCCGCTTGAGGAACCCTGATAAGAACCTGTGGCCAGATTTCAGTCATGAACCATTGCAGGCCTTGGATGGAAGGGGCCCAATCCAATGCTCCCAAGTGGTGGCAACGAAGCGGTTGAATCTTTGATGGTCCAGGTTTGGGTAGTACTGCAGTAGGAATAAAAGAAGCCGCTGGAGTTAGGGTTTCAAACCACTCTTGGTCCTTTTCTGAAATGCACCAGATTTGGTCGACGGCCTGAGATAATTGGCTTTCAAACCTTTGTAATCTTCGAGACTGGAGCCTTAAATACCATCGTTTCAATGAATTTTTCTCATTCTCAGCCAATCGTTGCCAAATCTCATGCTCAACATTGTGCGCACGTAAAATAGTTTGTTGCCCGATGCGTTTGGCCTCGCTCAGATACATACCCATGAAGGCACCTTCCAGTATAACTGTGTGGAAACTTTTGGTATCGAATGCTTTCAGGCACTTTAGCAGTGTTGGGATGTAGAATCTACTGACGTGGTAGGGCAATGAAGTTGCTAAATTTCCAAGTGCTGTGCTAGGCTTGGGCGAAGTATTCCATGCAAAAGCCTCAAAGGTCACATTTGATTGATGCATTGCACTCTCCTCCACATTTTTGAAATGTTTGTCGGTATTAATAGCATAATAATGTAGGTCCAATTCCTTCATCGTCAATGCCTCAAGCAGCCGAGCCATGGCAATAGAACTTCCGTCATCGCTAGGATAGGGGAGTTTATTTGAAAGAATGAGAACCTTATTCTTCATCCTTTTTTCTGTAGAATTTCGTAGTTAAGGCGCTGAACCATTCCCCGGAAATCAGAGATTTATCAGTAGAAGCACTGTAGGTTAACCATAGTGCAATGGGAGCCAAGATCATAGATGGCAACCAAGTAGCAAAAAGTGGGTCTATGAGGTCTTCACGACCCATCTTTTCAAAAGTGGTGTTCAACACATGAAAGATCAAGAAAGAAACTGTACTTATGACCAACGGCAACCCTATACCGCCCTTACGAATAATACTTCCTAAAGGAGCGCCAATAAAGAACATGATAAGAACACTCACGCCCAGCGCAAACTTTTTATAATACTCCAGCCAATGACGCAGCCTGGTTTCGTTACGCCAATCCATCTCACGGTCCATTTGTCTAAGGTAATCTAGATTAGACCTAGCCAACCGAATTGCATTTTGAGAGGCTCTTAAACGCATACCACTCAATAGGTTTTTCATTATATCATCTCTTAATGCATCCGTTGCATCTGCTTTTTCAGGTTCGATGTAATCAAACTTGTATTTACCGATCAAATTCTTTTGAAAGTTCGTCTCGCGTTCAATCATTTGATCCTTAAGTGTGTCGGCCTTTAGTTTAAGCTGTGAGGTATTCAGCATCATGAAATCACGCCGTCTGGTTTTGTACAAATTTGGATTGTCAAAACCACCCAGATTGAATCTAAGAAAAGCTGTATCAAATTCACTTCTAGCCCAAGGCATTCTTTTTCTTTCCTCTCTATCCACTCTTACGACATCTTCATAAATGGCACCTTTATGCAATTCAATTTCTAGGTATTGATCATTGGAAACAGTGCGCATAATACCGCTAGCAGCCGTCAATACCTTTTGATTTCCTTTCTTGTGCTCCTTATGGTCATAAATATAGATGTCTTTGACGGTCTGGTCTCCGTCGCCAGATTTTTGACCGATTTTAATGGAATACCCTTCAAAACCGTTGTAGAATATCCCCGGAGTAATATGAAATGCCGGCTTACTCTTTGCTATGTTGATGAGCAAACTTTGCCCTTTTAAATTGGCCACAGGGATTACATTGTTATAGAAATAGAATGCTCCGAAGGCTATGAGTATATTAAGAACAATCAGAGAACGTATACCGCGAAACAAACTTATTCCAGAGCTTTTCATAGCAGCCAGTTCATAATGTTCACCGAAATTTCCAAATGTCAATAAAGAAGCGAATAAAACACTAACGGGTAAAGCGAAGGGAACAACGCTTGCGGCCCAATACAGCATTAACTCCACTAGAACGTACCATTCAATACCCTTACCGGCTAGATCGTCTACATACTTCCAAACCATCTGCATCAAAAAGAAAAAGACCATAATTCCCAACGTAGGAAATAATGGTCTTACGAAACTTTTTAAGACGTACCAGTCTAGCTTATTCATTTCTACAGTCGATAATAACCTTTAAATTCATCCGCATTGATGTTGAACATATCAGCATTTAAAGGTCCATTTACTTTGTATTGATTCACGGTAAAAGTGGTGTTGATTCCATTTGTACCAAACTGAGTATAATTTTCCAATAGTAAGGTTTTAGTATCAACACCAATGATGATTTCTCTTATCTCCTCACTAGCAACGGGTTTTAAAACAACATATTGTATAGTTTTACCATTCTCATTTGCTTTACCTGCCATTTTATAACTGTAACCATTCTGATAATTTTTAAGGATATCAGAAGGGCTTAATGAGGTCTCTTCTCCTGATACAGTTTTTTCGATTTCTTCATCTTCTGGATAAATCAAATATGCATTATTGCCGTCTGATAAAAACTCAAATGCATCTGTTTTGATTCTAACTTTTTCCCCCTTGGCAAAAAGCTCTCCATTGGATTTACGCTCCTTCATACCCCCATTACTTGGGGCTGCAATCGTATTAGTGAAAGAAATATGCTGTGTTTCCAGACTTAGTGTTTTTTGATAAACCTTATTCAATAAATCCTTCGCTTCAACATGGGATTGTGCAAAGGAAAAAACTGGAAGTAGTAAAAGGGTAATTAGTCTCATGTCGCGAATTTAAGCATCTCCATTCAATTTCTGTTCCAAAGCTATCTCATCAGGAACTAATACTTGTCTCGCCTTTGACCCTTCAAACGGTCCAAGGATACCTGCAGCTTCTAATTGGTCAACTATTCGACCGGCTCTATTGTAGCCTAGTTTTAATTTACGTTGAATCATGGACGTTGAACCTTGCTGTGTTTGTACCACCAATCTCGCTGCGTCTTCAAATAATGCATCTCTTTCAGAAGGGTCTATGTCGCCTACACCACCGCCTTCTTCACCTACGTATTCTGGAAGTTGGTATGCGGTAGGATAGGCTTGTTGATTCCCGATAAAATCACAAATCTCTTCAACTTCGGGGGTGTCCACGAAAGCACATTGTAGTCTAACCAAATCGGAACCCTGCGAGAAAAGCATATCTCCTTTACCAATCAATTGATCGGCTCCCCCAGCATCTAGAATAGTACGCGAATCTATTTTCGAGGTTACTCGGAACGCCGCACGTGCCGGGAAATTAGCTTTAATTATTCCGGTAATGACATTCACAGATGGACGCTGAGTAGCAACTATGAGGTGGATTCCAATAGCACGAGCAAGCTGGGCTAATCGTGCAATAGGCATTTCTACTTCCTTACCGGCGGTCATAATCAAATCTGCGAACTCGTCAATAACCAATACTATATACGGAAGGTATTTATGGCCTTCTTCTGGGTTCAGACGTCGAGCTATGAATTTAGCATTGTACTCTTTAATGTTGCGGACCATGGCTGATTTGAGCAACTCATAGCGATTGTCCATCTCAATGCACAGACTGTTTAAAGTATGGATGACTTTGGTCGTATCTGTGATAATGGCTTCTTCTGAATCCGGAAGAATAGCCAGATAATGACGTTCTATTTTGTTATAGAGAGTGAGTTCGACCTTCTTAGGATCAACCAATACGAATTTTAATTGGCTAGGATGTTTTTTGTAGAGCAAGGAGGTTAGAATTGCGTTCAATCCTACGGACTTTCCTTGTCCTGTGGCCCCGGCCATCAATAGGTGGGGCATTTTTGCCAAATCAAAAATGAAGTTTTCATTGGTAATGGTACGTCCCATAGCCACAGGCAATTCCATCTTTGCCTCTTGAAATTTTTTGGAAGCAATTACCTGACGCATGCTTACTACTTGAGCATTGGCGTTTGGCACTTCGATTCCAATGGTTCCTTTACCTGGAATAGGGGCAATGATACGGATGCCCAGAGCTGCTAGACTTAAAGCAATATCGTCTTCCAAGTTTTTAATCTTGGAAATACGAATACCGGCCGCAGGAACAATCTCATATAAGGTGACGGTTGGCCCAATGGTGGCTTTTATTTCCTTGATTTCAATGTTGTAATTCTGAAGTGTCTCTACAATGCGATTTTTGTTGGCTTCAATCTCATCTTTGTCAAAGGTGATCTGTCCGTCACCATACTGCTTGAGCAGATCAATTTTAGGGAGTTGGAAACGACTTAAATCGAGAGTAGGGTCGTATTCACCGAAATCTTTGACTTTCTTGTTGATGGCTTTGTCATCTTCGATTAATTCTTCATGAACCTCTACCTGTACATCAATACTATGTTCTTCAGTCTCATTTTCTAAATTCATGTCAACAGGTTCGGGAGAGGGATCAGGAATGATCATCTCTGGCTCCGGCATGACTACCTCTTTATCTTCCACCATAGCAGTTTCTTGAGCCCAAAGGGATTCTTCTTCTTCTTCTTCTGCGTCACTAAATTCGATCATCTGCTCTTCTGGCTCATCCTCGGCCATTACAAGATCTTCTGTTTTCACCTTCGAAGACCAACGTAGGGTCTCTAGTTTACGGGTCACAATTACATATAGTAAGAGTACAATAAAGCCTGTAAGTGCCACCCCCATATGTCCAACCAAAATGGAGAGTTCATTATAAAGCAGATATCCCGATAGTCCGCTCCATATTGTAGGGTGTGAAGGCACTATCCAGGCGATTAATGTGCTTACTACTAATGAAAAGAAAATCAGGTGCAGCAATAACTTCGTCGGTTTAATTCGATTCAAGGCAAAAGCATTGCGCGCACCCAATGCCATGAACCAAAGCGGAAAAACCAAGGAACTTAATCCAAACCCACGCATGACCAAGATCCATCCTAGTTTATGACCTAGTAATCCGAACAAATTGCCAATATCTGTGTGGTCGGCCACAGAGGAAGACCATTGTAGGGTGAAGTCCTTGGACCAATTGGCCATAAAACTCAAACTAGAAACCAGGGTGAACAATCCTAAGAAAATGAATAAAACTGCCGTAAATACTTTAACGGTTGGGTCACCGGCGATTTCCTTCCAATTCGCCTTCAATTCTTGAAAACGCAGTTGAATTCTGGAGGGTGATTTTGACTTCGAAGACGTTGCTTTTTTCGCCATAGCTGACTTAGGATGTTTTATTCAAAAATAATGTCTCAAGTATTAGTAAACTCGGGCGGTTGAATAGCGTTATCAACACTTTTAAGTCCTATTTTTGTCGCTTAAACCTCAATGCATGCAGATACAACCGGAAATTCATAACGAATATGGAAGGTTGCTTAGTGTCGTCGTGGGTGTGGCTCGAAGAATGGGAGGGACTCCTGAACTCGAGGATTGCTACGATGCGCGGAGCTATGAATCCGTACAACTAAAAAACTACCCGTTAGAGGAGGTTTGCATGGCGCAAATGAAAGGTTTGATTGAGGTTTTAGAGTCCTTGGACGTGCAGGTACTGCGTCCCGAGGTATTACCTGCCTTGAACCAGGTGTTTGCCAGAGACATCGCTTTTGTTATTGAGGATCAGTTCATTATACCAAATATCATTGAAGACCGAGCCGAGGAACGCGATGCTATGGCCCTCATTGAAGCCGGTATACCTTCGGCTCAAATCATCATGATGCCTTCCGGCTGTCATGCAGAAGGCGGTGATGTGATCGTACACCATGACCATATTTTTGTTGGTGTGAGCAACGATGAAGATTTTGATCGCTTCATAACGGCCCGCACAAATTATGCGGGAATGGAATACCTCAACGATGAATTCCCGGCCAAAGAATTCAAAGGATTTGAGCTCCTGAAAGACGATACCAATCCTCGTGGCGGAAGTTTGCATTTGGATTGTGCCTTCCAGCCCATAGGGAGAGGGGCTGTGTTCGCACCACATCTTTTCAAGCACCAAAAAGACGTACAGTGGCTTAAGGAATTCTTCGGTGAAGAAAATATATATGTTTGTGATGCCGATGAGGCTTACGACCTGAATACTAATTTCTTTAGCGTAAGCCCAAATGACATCATTTTGCCGGCCTCCGCGACGAAGCTAAACCAATGGTTGCTGGGACAAGGGTATAACACTCATTTGGTCCAGTACAATGAAATCGTAAAAATGGGTGGGTTGCTCCGCTGCAGTACCATGCCACTACAGAGAGCTTATGACGAATAACGCTTGTTCACATATTCTAATGGTCCGTCCCGTTCGTTTTGGTATGAATGCGCAAACTGCGGTGGATAATTTCTATCAAAATCAGGAAGCTGCCTCTGGCGCCTCGGACCAAGAAAAAGCTCTAGCGGAATTTGAACACTTCGCAGCGACCCTTACCGCCCATGGCGTGAACGTTCATGTGTTGGAGGATACTCCTGAGCCACACACCCCGGATAGCATTTTCCCCAATAACTGGATTAGTATGCACTCGGACGGAACCGTAGTGCTCTATCCCATGAAGGCTGAAAACCGACGTTTAGAACGTCGCGAAGAAATTTTCCAAATCCTCAAAAAATGGGGCTTTACGACAGATGCACTTATTGACTTGATCGGTTTGGAAGAAGAGGGGGTGTTCCTTGAAGGGACAGGTTCCATTGTTTTTGATCACGATCAGCGCATGGCCTATCTAGCGCGCAGTCAACGTGCAGATGAACAGGCCTTTGTTTCGCTCTGCAGCCAATTAAAATATACACCAGTGGTATTCAGCGCATTCCAGGATACCCCCGCGGGACCTCAGCCCATTTACCACACGAATGTGATGATGTGCATGACCAATACCTATGCGCTCATTTGCTTGGATACCATAAATGATGCAGCGGAACGCGCAGCAGTGGTCAAGACGATTAAGGACAGTGGTAAAGACATTCTTGAAATCACGAAAGAACAGAAAATACAGTTTGCTGGAAACATGCTCTTAGTAAAGGGGGCAATGGACCAATTGTTTTTGGTCATGAGCGGTAGTGCGTACCACGCGCTTACCCCGGAGCAAGTGGCCAGAATAGAATTGGACCATACAATCATTTATTCCGACCTTCCCACCATTGAAACGTTGGGCGGCGGTAGTGCGAGATGTATGCTTGCAGAAATTTACCTACCCCAAAAATCTTAATCATGTTAGAGACTCAGATTCAAGACATTGTACAGAACCTCTACCAAGTAGATACCATCATAGAATTGCAGGAAACCCGCAAAGAATTTGAAGGTGATCTTACCCTGGTGGTTTTCCCTTTTGTACGTGCATCGAAGAAAAGACCTGAGGATGTTGCGGGAGATATTGGTGCTGCCCTAGTAGAAGCCGGTACCATTGTATCCTACAACGTGGTTAAGGGATTCTTGAACATGGTACTGGATTCAAATGTTTTCGTCAATGATTTCAAAGCCTTTGCGTTGGATGCGAATCTAAATCTTCCGGCTCCTGGCAGCAAGGGTCAGTATATTGTGGAATACAGCTCGCCAAATACGAATAAGCCCCTGCACCTTGGACACATTAGAAATAACCTCCTAGGAAGCAGCGTTTCTAATATTCTTGAGGCCGATGGGGTGGCCGTCACTAAGGTTCAGATCATCAATGATCGCGGTATTCACATTTGTAAGTCCATGTTCGCTTGGTCTGAATACGGCAATGGTGAAACTCCTGAGAGCACAGGAATGAAAGGAGATCATTTGGTCGGGAAGTACTATGTGAAGTTTGACCAAGTCTACAAAAGTGAAATTCAAACCCTTGTCGCCGGTGGCATGAGCGAGGACGATGCTAAAAAGCAAGCTCCATCGCTCGTAAAAGCACAAGAGATGCTCTTGAAATGGGAGCAGGGTGATGCCGCCGTAATAGACTTGTGGCGCACCATGAATAATTGGGTGTATGAAGGATTTAACCATACCTACAAAAAACTAGGCGTTAGCTTCGATAAAAACTACTACGAGAGTGATACCTACGTTCTTGGGAAAGACGATGTGCTCAAAGGATTGGAAGATGGCGTGTTTTATCGCAAAGAGGACGGCTCGGTTTGGATTGATCTCGAGGATGAAGGATTAGACCATAAGCTGGTATTGCGCCGCGATGGTACTTCCGTGTACATGACTCAAGATATTGGTACGGCCATTCAACGTTTCAAAGATTTTGATGCCAAGGGAATGACCTACGTAGTGGGTAATGAACAAGATTACCACTTCAAAGTACTTTTCATTATTCTAAAGCGTCTGGGATATACTTGGGCTGAAAGCCTTCACCACTTGAGCTACGGGATGGTGGACTTACCTTCTGGAAAGATGAAGAGTCGCGAAGGAACCGTCGTGGATGCAGATGATTTGATTGATTCTATGGTCCAGGATGCAGCTGCAATCTCAAAGGAATTGGGCAAATTAGAGAATATGCCTGAAGAGGAACAGGAGCAATTATTCCAAACCCTCGGACTAGGAGCATTGAAATACTTCATCCTTAAAGTAGATCCGAAAAAGCGTATGCTGTTCAACCCGGCGGAAAGTATCGACTTCAATGGGAACACAGGACCGTTTATCCAATATACCTATGCGCGTATTCAGAGCTTGCAACGCAAAGCGCCTGAGGGTGTAGTAGTGAATTGGACCGATCTAAATCCAAATGAAGAGGAAGTCGTATTGATGAAAGCCTTGGTGCAGTACCCTTCGATGGTGGAGCAATCCGCTAAGCAGCTGAGCCCAGCAGTTTTAGCGAATTACACCTATGATTTAGTCAAGAAGTACAACGGCTTCTACCAAAACAACAGCATCCTAAATGCGGAGAGCGATGAACGAATTGCTTTCCGATTGTTATTGAGTAAGAAAGTAGGTGAGGTCATAGCCTCGTCGATGAATTGCCTGGGCATCCAGGTACCAAATAGAATGTAATATGAGTGAAGCAGTACGATCCCTTTCACCTTCAAGTGTCTGGAACCATTTTGCAGATTTAAATGCAGTACCTCGCCCTTCTAAGAAAGAAGAGCGCGTGATTAAATTCATGGTGAATTTTGGCCATTCTTTAGGCCTGCCCACGGAGGTTGACCACATTGGTAATGTATTCATACGCAAACCTGCTTCACCAGGTATGGAGGGAAGAACTCCAGTGGTATTGCAGGCACACTTAGACATGGTGCACCAGAAGAACAATGGTACAGATTTCGATTTTGATACAGAAGGCATCCGCATGTCAGTGGATGGAGACTGGGTCAAAGCCGACGGCACAACGTTGGGCGCGGACAACGGTATTGGCGTTGCCTTTATCATGGCGATCCTTAGCTCAACGGATATCGCACATCCTGCCATCGATGCCCTCTTTACCATTGATGAGGAAACGGGTATGACCGGGGCGCTCGAGCTAAAAGGCGGCATGCTGAACGGGAAGATCTTGCTCAACATTGATACGGAAGACGACGATGAGCTAACTATCGGTTGTGCCGGAGGTATTGATGTAACCGCAACTGCCGCTGTACCAATGGCAGCAGCACCTATAGGAGTGAAGGCTCTAACGTTGTCGGTGAAAGGATTAAACGGTGGCCACAGTGGTATGGATATCCACAAGGGATTGGGCAATGCCAACAAGCTAATGAATAGAATCTTAGATAGGTTAGGTGCTAATGTCCAATTATCTGCCCTAAACGGTGGCGGACTGCGCAACGCTATCCCGCGCGAAAGCAATGCTGTGGTAGTATTCGATGCGGCTATAGAAAGAAATATTGAAGCAACATTAGAGGCCGTATCTGCAGAAATTACAGCCGAGCATCGCACAACAGATGCAGGTGCTCAAGTACTTTGGACAGAAACACCAGTACCTACGGAAGTAGTGAGTGCAGATTTTAAAGAGGCCTTAATCAGTGCCATCTATGCCTGTCCTAATGGCATTTATCGCATGTCCCCAGATATCGAAGGTCTAGTACAAACCTCGAACAACCTGGCCCGTGTGGCCATTGAGAATGGTCAATTAGTGATCATGTGTTTAACACGTAGTGCAGTGGAATCAGAGAAAATGGATTTAGCACGTGCTATTGAGCGCAACTTCACGCGGATAGGGTGCAGGGTGGAACTCAGTGGGAACTATCCTGGCTGGACGCCTAATCCTTCCAGTGCCATCCTAACCACGATGCGCGACCTATACGTTGAGATGTTTAAAGAGCAACCTCACGTAGCGGCTTGCCATGCAGGGCTAGAATGTGGAATTTTAGGGACCAATTACACCGAGATGGAACTTATCTCTTTTGGACCGAACATTCGTGGGGCTCACAGTCCAGACGAAAAATGTCAAATCAGCAGCGTACAGAAGAGTTGGGACTTCTTCTTGAGAACTTTAGAAAACATACCAACGGTATAAGACCATGTTTGAAAATTTAAGTGATCGTCTAGAAGGCGCGTTTAAAACATTAAAGGGTAATCACAAGATTACCGAGCTGAACATTGCCGATAGTGTAAAGCAAATTCGTCGTGCCTTAGTAGAGGCCGACGTCAGCTTCAAAATTGCGAAGGAGTTCACCAATAAGGTCAAAGACAAGGCCATAGGCGAGGGTGTAATCAACGCCGTTCAACCGGGCCAAATGATGGTCAAGATTGTCCGTGATGAAATGGCTGAACTGATGGGAGGTCAGGCCGTAGGTGTAAACCTAACAAGTTCGCTCACAGTTATTTTGATGGCCGGACTTCAAGGATCGGGTAAAACTACACACAGTGCAAAATTGGCCAATTACCTCAAGCAAAAAAAAACCAAAAAGCCACTACTCGTAGCATGTGATGTTTATCGTCCAGCGGCCATTAACCAGCTCCATGTGCTGGGGGAACAATTAGGCATTGAGGTCTACTCAGAAGAAGGTAATAATGATCCGGTGGCCATCGCAACCAACGCCTTGGCTCACGCGAAATCAAATGGTTTCAACGCAGTGATTGTCGATACCGCCGGTCGTTTGGCGGTGGATGAGGCGATGATGCAAGAAATAGGTAATATTCACAAGGCCATTACCCCATCTGAGACTCTATTTGTTGTGGATGCAATGACGGGTCAAGATGCCGTGAATACGGCTAAGGCCTTTAACGATGTCCTTGATTTTGACGGTGTCATTCTTACCAAGCTAGACGGGGATACCCGTGGTGGTGCGGCCTTGACGATTAAATCTGTCGTAAATAAACCCATCAAGTTCGTGGGTATGGGAGAGAAGATGGATGCGCTTGATGTGTTCCATCCCGATCGTATGGCCGATAGAATCTTGGGCATGGGAGATGTTGTTTCTCTCGTGGAAAAGGCTCAAGAACAGTTCGATGAGGCTGAGGCGCGTAAGATGGGTAAGAAAATCGCGACCGATTCTTTTGGGTTCGACGACTTTATGAATCAAATCCAGCAAATCAAGAAAATGGGGAATATGAAAGACCTCATGGGAATGATTCCTGGAATGGGGAAAGCAATGAAAAACGTGGATATTGATGATGATGCCTTCAAGCACATCGAAGCGATGATTAACTCCATGACCTTGGACGAGCGTCAAAATCCAGATATCATTAATGGCTCTCGTCGCAAACGAATAGCCAATGGCTCAGGCCGCACCGTTCAAGATGTGAATGCGTTATTGAAGCAATTTACCGACATGCGCAAAATGATGAAGATGATGCAGAGTGGAGGCGGCAAACGAGGAATGATGAATATGATGCGCGGCATGCGCTAACACTTATAGACGATGGTAGTTTTAGACGGTAAAGAAACTTCTGCAAAGATTCGCGCTGAACTTGCAGAACAAGTAAAAGCTCTGAAAGCAGACGGAGGGAAGGTCCCTCATTTAGCGGCAATCCTTGTAGGGGAAGATGGCGCTTCGAGAACATATGTCAATGCTAAAGTTCGCGATTGTGAAGAGGTGGGTTTCGGCTCGACGTTGATTAAACTGCCCGCTGAAACGACTCAAGAGGGGCTGCTCAAGGCGATCAATAAACTCAATAATGACGAGGATGTTGATGGTTATATTGTTCAATTACCCTTGCCAAAACACATCGACGAAACCGCCGTTTTAATGGCTGTTGATCCTAAAAAAGACGTGGATGGATTTCACCCACAGAATGTTGGGCGAATGACCCTTGGATTACCTACATACATTCCTGCCACGCCAATGGGCATCGTAGAGCTGTTACGTCGTTATGAAGTGCCTACAGAAGGAAAAGACTGTGTGGTTATCGGACGTTCTCACATCGTAGGGTCTCCGATGTCCATCTTGCTAAGCCAGCACAATTACCCCGGGAACTGTACAGTCACCCTTTGCCACAGTCGTACCAAGAACTTGGAAGAAATCTGTCGTAAAGCCGATATCATCGTTGCGGCTTTGGGGCGTCCAGGTTTTGTAACTGCGGACATGGTTAAAGAAGGGGCATGTGTCATTGATGTAGGCATTACTCGAGTGGACGATGCCAGTAAAAAATCAGGTTTCAGATTACTTGGAGATGTCGATTTTCATGCGGTTGCGTCAAAATGTAGTTTCATCACGCCTGTTCCAGGTGGTGTCGGGCCGATGACTCGCGCTGCATTGATGATGAATACGATGAAAGTGACAGAATTGGGCCAAGCCTAATGAAAGACATTACAACATCACAGAGCTTTGCTCAAGATACCATTCGTCGCGGTGAGGTAGTCCCGCTCATGGAGCAGTTTTACACCATCCAAGGAGAGGGGGCACATACCGGAAAAGCCGCCTATTTTGTGCGTATTGGGGGATGTGATGTGGGTTGCCATTGGTGTGATGTGAAGGAGAGTTGGAATCCGGATACGCATCCTCCTACACCTATTGATAGTATCGTTGAGGAAGCTAAGAAATACTCGGATACGGTAGTGGTGACGGGCGGTGAGCCCCTTACTTGGAATATGAATCCCTTGGTAGATGCCTTTCGGGCTGAAGGAATTACGGTGCACGTTGAGACTAGTGGTGCCTATCCTTTGACCGGGAATTGGGATTGGATTACCTTGAGCCCTAAGAAAACGGCTGTGGTGAAAGACGGCTACTACGAGCATGCGCACGAACTGAAAGTCATTGTGTACAATCGCCACGACCTGAAGTGGGCGGAAGAACATGCGGCAAAGGTCAATGATAAGTGTACGCTATACCTTCAGCCAGAATGGAGCAAGCGGGATGAAATTATGCCCTTGCTGGTGGAATATATTCTCGAACATCCAAAGTGGAAGATCAGTCTTCAAACCCATAAATACCTTAGGATTCCTTAAGATGGCCGGGCTCTGCAACATCGATGAGGCTGTACGCTTATTGCAATCTGGACAAGTAGTAGGATTGCCTACTGAAACCGTCTATGGATTGGGTGCTAATGCCCTTGATACCAAGGCTGTTGCCAAGGTATTTGAAGCAAAAAACCGACCATCATTTGATCCCTTGATTGTCCATATAGCAGATTTGGATGGGGTGCGGAGTATTGCCGAGCTCACACCTGAGGCTGAGTCCTTGCTGCTCGCATTTTCACCAGGACCGCTAACAGTCGTGTTGAAGAAGAAGTCCATTGTTCCTGATTTAGTGACCAGCGGTCATCCAACTGTGGCTGTGCGCATCCCAGCGCACCCCATGATGCTTCAAGTATTACAACAAAGCGGTTTATTCATTGCGGCTCCAAGTGCCAATCCTTTTGGATATACCTCACCTACAACAGCACAACACGTTTTGGCGCAGCTTGGTGAGCGTATCGGCGGGGTGTTGGACGGTGGCGCCTGTAAAGTTGGTCTTGAAAGTACCATTGTTGATTTTACAGGCGAGTCGCCCAAGGTCTTAAGATTAGGGGGGATGGATGTGGCCCTATTAGAGTTAGTTCTAGGGGAACTTCCGGTACAAACGAGCAGTTCAACTCCGCATGCTCCAGGTATGTTAAGTGCCCATTACAATCCGGGAGCAAAGATTGTTTTGCACGATAATGTACGTGATGCACTTAGGGCTGCTATCATCATCAATGATGCTGCAGTACTGCTTTTTGGACCTGTGGATAAGGCAGATTATGAACATCAATACAGTCTGAGTGTTTCAACGAGCTACACTGAAGCAGCACAAAACCTCTTCGCTATGCTAAGAGAATTGGGCGCTAAATATCCTGAAATTCATGCGGTTAGATTACCGGAGGAAGGTTTAGGTCGTGCTATTAACGATCGTTTGGTGCGTGCAGCTGCAACTCGTTGATAGATAAAGAGGTAAGTCAACCTTTTTATGAAAATCTTTGTTACATTAGGGTATGAACAAAACCCTACTCACTTTCGCCCTGCTTTTTGGAGGGTTTTTACATGCGCAAATAAGTGGATCTGTTGTTGATCAATTTAAAGATCCAATAGTTGGGGCAAGCATTACAGTGCTACAAAATGGTGCGCCTTCGAACATTGGAACAGTAACAGATTTTGATGGGAATTGGTCCCTGAAAGTGTACCTCACTGACAGGCAACCTTCGGTAACGGTGCGTGTCGCCAGTATGGGTTTTGCAAATAAAGACGTTGTAATTAGGTCAACCTCTCCAATTACCATAAGTCTAGAACCAGATCAAAATGTGCTTTCTGAAGTGAGCGTCGTTCAACAACGACTATCTGAGAAACAAGAAAAGAGTGCACTTACCGTGGAAAGTATGGATGCGCTCGCTATTAAGGAAAGTCCTAGCGTGAGCTTTTATGATCATTTGGGAACGCTTAAAGGAGTAGATCTCACTAGCGCAAGTATAGGTTTTAAGATTATTAATACCCGAGGCTTTAATAGTACTTCGCCCGTGCGTTCGCTTCAATTGATAGACGGAGTAGATAATCAAAGCCCGGGCCTTAATTTCTCTTTAGGAAACTTCCTCGGTGCTCCAGATCTTGATATCGTTGGTGTTGATGTTATTGCCGGGGCTTCGACTGCCTTTTATGGACCTAGTGCGTTTAATGGAGTAATTTCCATGACTACGAAGGATCCTTTCTTGTTCACCGGGCTCAGCAGTAGTATTAAGGTAGGAGAGAGAAACCTTACCGAAGTTTCAGTTCGTTGGGCTGACAAGGTCAATGATAAGTTTGCGTACAAGATCAATCTATTTGCTCTCAAGGCGGATGATTGGGAGGCCGGGAATATGGATCCCACGGATATAAGCCGTGATGGCGTGACCAATCCTGGAGGATATGATGCAGTCAATCGCTACGGGGACGAAGATTGGTGGGACGATGGTGGTGATTCTAAATATTATGCTGGTATTGGCAGATTCTACCGTCCGGGGATTGAAGAGAAATACTTGGTAGATTATGATACTGAGAACATTAAATTAACCTCTGCACTTCACTACAAGATTAAAGACGACTTAAGGGCTATATATGCAGTAAACTTTGGCTCAGGAACTACTGTATATCAGGGAGATAACAGATATAGTTTAAAAGATATTTTGTTCCTCCAGAATAGGGTTGAGCTTCGAAAAGATGATAAGTGGTTCATACGTGCATATTCCACTCATGAGGACGCCGGAAACAGCTATGATGCCTATTTTACCGCCTTGAGAATGCAGGATAGTATTGCCTCTAACCAATTCTATAGTAACTACTACAGAACTTTTTGGCACATGATCAACAGGCCGCAAGTGAGAGCATTGCCTGGGGCTCCTGCAAACAGCCTACCGATGAATGAGTACCAAACGGTCATGGACTCCTTAGTCGCAACAAATCTTGATTTCTTCACTGAGTTACACCGAAGCAATCATAATAACGTATTGTATGCAGCCGGTTCGGCGGCGGGTTATACCACCACAGAAGAGTTAGAGTATTTTTCTAATCTGCTCACTCCAGGTACTCAGGCGTTTGATGATTTGAAAAACCATATAACCTCCACACTATTTACGGCGGGTGGAAGTAGATTCTATGATAAATCTGCCCTTTACCACGCCCAAGGTGAACGTACCTTTACTACGGAGAAGGGTGGAACATTGCGCTTAGGTGCTAATTACAGACGTTATACTCCAAATAGTGCAGGAACTATATTCTCAGACACGGCGGGCATATCAATTATCAATCAAGAATTTGGGGTATACGGAGGATATGAACAAGATCTGATGGACGACAGGTTGAGGTTAAGTGTTACTGGACGTGTGGACAAGAATCAGAACTTCCAACCACTAGTATCACCAGCCGTGTCCATGGTGTATAAATTGGACGAAAATCAAACCGTTCGTCTCAGTTTTTCAAGTGCCATCCGAAACCCAACCTTGGCAGATCAATACCTGTACTACAATGTTGGGCGTGCGGTGCTTAAAGGTAATTTGAATGGATTCGACAGCTTAGTTACCTTAGATAACATCGTAGATTATTTAGGTAAAACAGCCTCGGATCGTCTAGCTCATGATTTTGGTTACTTCAATGTTGATGCAATCCGACCTGAAAAAGTTAAAACCCTCGAGGGAGGGTACCGAGCGACCTTGTTTGAGCGAGTTTTCGTAGATGCCAATTATTACTATTCACTGTACGATGATTTCATCGGGTACATCATTGGAGCTGATATTGAAGAAGGGACTACCGCAATAGACAGACTTAAATCTTTGCAAGTGTATCGTATAGCGGCGAATGCTACTGAGCAAGTGACCACACAAGGATTTTCTGTAGGATTGAACACCTTTATAGGTGATTACCAGACGCTATCAGGGAATTACAGCTGGAATAAGTTGACCTCTGCCGTTTCCGACCCTATTGTGCCTGCCTTCAATACACCAGAACATAAGTTCAATGTGGGCTGGAACATCCGGAATTATCCTATCAAGAACAACAAAGAAAGATTATTAGGGGCAGGGGTGAACTACAAATGGGTACAAGGCTTCCTTTTTGAGGGTTCACCGCAGTTCACCGGTAGCATTCCGTCTTACGGTTTGGTGGATGCACAGTGTTCATTCACTCAGATTCGAAATAAAAGTGATAAGAAAACCATAATAACCTATAAAATTGGTGCGAGCAACGCATTGAACAATCAAGTGTATCAAGTATTCGGTGGGCCCTTAGTGGGAAGGTTGGCCTACCTGAGTATTCAAATAAATTAACCTTCCTGAAAAACAGTGTATGAAAAAGATTACTCTTTTAATGGGAGCCTTGTTGATCTCTGCTATGGCGTTTGGACAACGCTATACCACGGAAATCTTCACGGATTCTGAGATTGTTGTGCAATCCGATGTTTCCTACGGGGTGAATTTCAACCCTTATGTAGATACTACATCGAGTGCAACCAACCCGCTTTCGGGTACGAATCTTCAGCCACTTCAGGCTGATTTTTACATGCCATCGCCTGCGGTGGATACAGCTACGGATCGTCCGGTAGTTATCATTTGGCACACTGGTTCATTTATTCCGAAAGGATTGAATGGCTCGCCACTGGGTACGCGTAAGGATAGCGCTGTAGTTGAGATGTGTGAGCGTTTTGCAAAAATGGGGTATGTAAGTATTGCAGCATCTTACCGTCTCGGTTGGTTGGCGAACAGCACGAACCTAGACGTTCGTCGTGGATCGAACTTGCTTGCGGTGTATTATTCTATTCAAGATGCAAAAGCGTTGGTGCGTTACTTGAACTTGACACAGATCGGTGCGGGTAACCCTTATGGAATTAATGCGAGCAATACCATTATGGTAGGTCAAGGCTCTGGTGGATATATCACCTTTGCGTATGCGACCATTGATAAGTATTCGGAAGTTGCTGGACCTGCTAAATTTAAGTACCAAGATTCTACCGGTATCTTCGGTCAGCCGGTATTGCCAGGCGACCCTTATGTAGATACAAGTATGGTAGGTGATATCGATGGTTTCGGTTCAGCCATTACGGTGACTGGCCAGAACGCCTTCGGCGTGCCTACCATGGATTACAGTTCTCCAGGTCGTAACTACGAGAACCATGCCGGTATGCCAGATGATGTACTGATGGTCATCAATATGGGTGGTGCCTTGGGTGATGGTGCTTGGTTGGAGCAAGGTGATGTTCCTATGTTGAGCATTCACAGTAAGTATGATTTCTTTGCTCCTTATGATACAGGGATGGTTTATGTACCAATTGGTCAACAATTCTTCCCAGTAGTAAGCGTAACGGGATCTTACGGAGCTATAAAAGCCGCTAACGCTTATGGAAATAACGATGTGTTCTTAAACGAGAATTACACGGATGCAGTTTGGGTGGACCAACAGGCGACAAACCCAACAGGCGAGGAGTGTTTGTACACTATCGAAATTGCACCAGCTAATGCTATGACACCATGGATTGTACATACAGCGCCATGGAACTGGTACGATCCTAACGATCCATATGCAAACCAGAATCCAGCGAATCCAAATGTGGAAGCAACTTCACAGGCTTGGATCGATACTGTGATGTCTTTCATAGTTCCACGAATGGCTACTGTTCTTCAAGCTGAAGGTGTACCTGCAGGAATTGGCGAAGTTCAGCTTTCTGTTGACGTATACCCAAATCCGTCGAACGGTTTAATTACATTGAAATCTAACGGTATGCGTATAGACCGGGTTCAGATTACAGATTTAACTGGACGATTAGTTCATGAAGAGAACATCAATGCTATGAGTAAAACACTTCAAGCGGAACATCTAAGTTCTGGTATGTATCTGTTGAAGATCAGTTCGAATGGACAAGAGATGACCAAGCGAATTTCAATAAGATAATTGTATCGATTCATATTTTGAGCCCCGCACGTTAGTGTGGGGCTTTTTTTTGATCTAAGTTTGTCCCAAATCCTCTACTAATGGTCAATTATAACGGTTCCTTAGTCGCCCTGAACACCATTCCTATTTCTCAAGTTAAGCGAGCTCTTAGCTATGGTGATGGATTATTTGAAACTATGAGAATGCGGGAAGGGAAGGTACTTTTCATTGAAGACCATTACTTCCGTTTGATGGCATCAATGCGCATCTTGAGAATGACTATTCCAATGGAGTTAACGCCGGAGTTTATGGTGTCGGAATGTGAGAAATTAGCTTATCATTTTGGGTATAGCAATGCTAGACTACGATTCCAAGTGGTCAGAAATGGTATGGGAATGTATACGCCGGAGCAATCGAACGGCGTTCACTGGTGGGTCGAAATAGAACCACTCGTAGAGGCTGATTATTCGTTACGTGATGATTTAACGGTGGACCTGTTTAAGGACCATCCTCTTCAAGCAGGATTATTAACTACCGTTAAGTCTACAAATGCCTTGCCTTATGTACTCAGCGGCATCTTTGCGCATGAGAATAATCTTGATGCTGTATTGTTAATTAACGATCAGAAGATGGTTGTGGAGGCAAATTATGGTAACCTCTTCCTTTTAAAAGGCTCCATGCTTACTACACCTCCATTAGAAGATGGCGCCTTGCGAGGGGTATTCAGAAAGAACATGTTGGTTTGGGCCAAGGAATTGGGCCTTGAGATTGAGGAGAAGAGTATTTCACCATTCGATCTCCAAAAGGCAGACGAACTCTGGATTACGAATACAATCAAAGGTATTCAAGCAATTCAAAACTATCGTAAAAAGACGTTTTCAAGTCAAAAGGCCGCGGAAGCAGTCACCTTAATCAATAGAAAGCTAGAGGTGCTTAGTAAGCTTTAATTCATCCAAGGATCTTCCGGGGCATTGGCCCAAATGCGGTATTCACCACCAAGAGTGTGCATGTAGTTTCGCCATGCGTCTTTAGACAATGTCAATATATCAGTCTCAAAGGGGGGATGAAGCACTACCCAGGTGCCATCGGATATTTCATCCTCTAATTGGCCCGGTGACCAACCACTATATCCCAAGAATGCTTTGAAGGGGGTTTTTTGATCCTCTTGAATCAACTTTTGGAATACTTCAAAATCACCTCCTAAAAACAAGCCATTTCCCACAGGTGCACTGTTGGGTATACGCTCTTCTTCATGCAGGTAGAAAAGGGCATCTTGTTCCACCGGTCCGCCGAACATTAGGGCATTATCGCGATTGAAATTGTCTACCAAATCTTTTACCAACAGATTACTTTCTTTATTCAAGGTAAACCCTAAGGTGCCTTCATCGTTATGTTCAGTAAGGTACACCACACTTTGCTCAAAAAAGCCATCGCCAATGAGTGGTTTAGAAATGAGAAGTGTTCCTTTAGCAGGCTGATTGTTCCAATGCATTACACTAATTTAGACATATGGATTTACACAACATAAGAGAAAGCTACAAGTTTGATTCATTATTAGAATTCAATTTAGAAAGCAATCCCTTCGATCAATTTCAGCATTGGTATCAGAGTTATGCAGAGCTGCGCATCAAAGATTCTAATGCCATGGCCATTGCTACAGTAGATTCTCAAGGGTTTCCAAGCAATAGAATTGTACTACTAAAGGCAGTGGAAAACGATGAATTGATTTTTTTCACGAATTACGGCAGCGCGAAAGGGCAAGACTTGTTGATTAATCCTATCGTAAGTGCATTATTTTTTTGGAGAGAACAAGAACGTCAAGTACGTATTCAAGGAAAAGTTGTTAGAATATCTAAAGAGAAAAGTGAGGCGTATTTCGCGACTCGCCCATACTTAAGTCAAATAGGCGCAGCTGCTTCAGAACAAAGTCAACCCATTGCGAGCAGAACCGCCCTGGAGTCCAAATTCTCCGAGTTTCAAATGGAATACCCCGAAGGTAGTACTGTTCCGATGCCGGAAAATTGGGGTGGATTTGCCATTCAACCTCTATCATTTGAATTTTGGCAAGGAAGAGAAGGGAGACTCCACGATCGAATAGTGTATATGCTTGAAGGATCCGAATGGACGATTCGCAGATTACAACCTTAAGATAAGCACATAAAAAAAGCCCTCCGAGGAGGGCTTCTTTGTATCTAATAAGTTCAGGCTATTAGAGCTTACCGTTTAGGTCAGCACCAGCTTTAAACTTAGCTACTTTCTTAGCAGCGATTTTGATAACTGCACCAGTTTGTGGGTTACGACCGTCACGAGCTGCACGCTCAGAAACAGAGAAAGAACCGAAACCAACTAGTGATATACGGCCACCACCTGCAAGGGTAGAACCTACGTTACCAGTAAAAGAATCCAAAGCTGCTTTAGCTTGTGCTTTAGAGATGCCAGCGTCTGCTGCCATTGCGTCGATCAATTGTGCTTTGTTCATTGCAATTAAATTTTAATTAATACTTTTTTAAACGAATGCTTACCAAATATAGATGAAAATTACTTCCATGCAAGTGTTTTCGGGCCTTCAGGTAAAAAAAGTTAATAACTAATGGTATTTATTCACAAAAAGGGGTGTTTTTACCTTTTTAAACAGGCTTTTCAAGTGGTATTTGGGCGCGATTTAAGCCGTTAATGTAGTCTGCGCTTGACATCGAGCGCTTACCCGCCGGTTTGATTCGTGTGATTTCTATGCTACCAAGTTCATAATCTAGAAATAAGCGCTTGTCTCTTACTCTAAGCATCGGTTGAAAAGAAGGATTTAGTTTTTCGCAAGAAGAAGCGCCGAGGAATTTAAACTCACCGTAGTATGCTCCAGGAAAAGGACATAAACCTTTTACAAATTGAACGAGTGAATTTGGATCGAGTGTGAAATCTAGTCGAGTATTGTCTTTGGTTAATTTAGGGGCATGTGTGGCTTCAGTACCATCCTGAGCTTGAGGAGTTAACGCACCCGCTATAAGCTCTTTGACAGTGTCTACGACCAGTTGCGCACCTATAGGAAGTAATGCATCATGCAATTCACCAGTGGTCCAATGTGGCTCGATTGTTAGTCTTTCTTGTAGGAGGATATTCCCTGTATCAATTTGCTCGTCGATAAGGAAGGTTGTGAGACCCGTTTCTTTCAACCCATTTATTACCGCCCAATGAATAGGGGCGGCCCCTCTGAGTTGGGGCAATAATGATCCGTGAAGGTTAAAGGTTCCTAGTCTTGGTCTACTCCAAACTTGCTTTGGTAGCATACGGAATGCAACTACCACAAAAAGATCCGCCTGAAGCGCATCCAATTCCTCGAGGAACCCTTCATCTTTTAATGAAGTTGGCTGTAATACAGGCAAACCTAGGTCTAATGCTGCCTTTTTAACTGCACTACCCGCGAGTTTCCTTCCTCGTCCGGAAGGCTTATCTGCCACCGTAACAACCGCCTTAATATTATATCCGGCCTTCACCAATGCTTGGAGTGGAGGTACAGCAAATTCAGGCGTACCCATATATACTATGCTAATGTTGTCGTAAGGCATCCGGAGGACAATTTAAATCAAACCAAATATCGTCAAAACTTAGTCCGTCATTGAGCATCGCTTGAACTGATTCTCCATCAGGGTAGTGATTAAGCGTACAATTACTGCAAATACCACAAGCTTCACCTGGTTTTTGACCAAAGTAATTCTCTACAACTTTAGCTAAACATTCTTCAGATGCCAGAAAGTTGAGAATAGCTTGAGAGCGTTCTTTTTTACTTGTAATCCAAGATTCTACGAAGGATTTTGACAATTTGAAATAACGTTTGTCTATGCGGTTTTCTAAAAAGAGTAGGGCGCACTGGTTTTGTTCCGCCTTGTACTGAATCAATCCTTTCTGATGCATTCGTTGTAGCCACTGGTCAAGGCCCTTGCTGGTTTTGTGTAGCATTGGGGCTACGGCATCTAATTGAATTCTGGTGGAGTGCTGTGATGCCCGACTGTACACGCGAAACAATTGTATCAAGCATTGCTGATCTTCCTCTGGCAATCCGGACCAATGTTCAGGACTGGTCAGAAATAGTAATTCCGGATATAGTTGATTACTCTCAATAAACTGCCATACCCCTCGTTGTTGAAGCAACTTAATGTACGTCAATAACTGTGGGATTGGGGTTTGAAGCTTAGCGGCCAAATCCACCAAAGAGAATTTTACTTGGTGATCTTGACCTGCGCCCATGGCAATTTGAAAATGACTACAAATCTTATGATAAATAGCTTCTACCTCTTCTGGTTTAGGAAGATCTGTGATTCCCTTTGAAATGCGGGCGAAATCTTGCTGATTGTATAATAGATATGCTTGAGATAATTGGCCCCCGCGACCTCCACGACCAACCTCTTGGTAATAGCCTTCGATGGTGTCCGGCGTATCCCAATGAATGACCCACATTACATCTGCTTTATCGATACCCATTCCGAATGCAGTCGTACTGACTATGATTGGAACTTTATTGTCGAGCCAACGTTCCTGACGTTCATTCTTTTCCTTTAAATCCAACCCAGCGTGAAAGAATGTGGAGTGTAGTCCATTTTCATTGATGTAATGGCTAATGGATTCACAACTAGATCGGGTCTTCGCATAAATGATTCCCGTACCGGTCAAGCGCCCCAATAATCTTAATAGCTGCTTGTCTTTATTGGGTGTAAGGCGTTTCTCAAGCTGTAAGTTGTTCCGGCGCACACTGCCTTCATACATCGTAGCGTCCGGAATTTGCAGCTGCTCGGCTAGATCCTTTTTGACCCGATCTGTTGCAGATGCAGTGAGTGCAAGGACTGGTATATTTGGGAATTGTTCCCTGAGTAGGTGTACATTCAGGTATGAAGGACGAAAATCAAATCCCCATTGCGAAATACAGTGGGCTTCGTCAATGGCAATCAAACTGACCTCGGCATTCTCTAGGTATTCTAGAAACAATGTATTGGAAAGCCTTTCCGGTGCGAGAAAAACAAATTTGTATCCACCGTATTTAATGTTCCTAAAGGCTTCGTCTAACTGCCTCGGGGAATAGGAACCTGTGAATTGGTAGGCTTTGATGTTTCTCTTGGTGAGACCTTGTAATTGATCCTGCATCAGCGCCAATAAGGGACTGATAACAATAGTAATACCGTCCAATGCCAAGCCAGGGACTTGATAACATATGGATTTGCCGCCACCAGTAGGGAGCAATCCAATCGTGTGTTTACCCGAGAGCACAGAAGAGATAATATCCCCCTGTAATCCACGAAAATCAGGGTAACCCCAATATTGTTTTAGTATTTCTTTTGCCTGTTGGAGGATCATAAACGTGCCAAAATAAAGGCAACGCGTTCTTCTACCGAGGCTGGGGGGACTTCAATATACTCATATCCCAATTCTTTATAAGCCACTTTTAAGTGCTCTTCAACTTCATAGCACTCCTCAAGAGTTTCCATGCGTTGCTTATCAAGACTGTGAATCTCCGGCCAAACCGGCAGGAAAAAGACTTTTTCAAATCGCATTTCCTGTAAATCTGCCTTCCAATCCTCAGAAAGTTCTGCGTTTCCTTTATTAAGGTACGCGTAGGCATCCACATTAGTACGATCGTAAATATTAATTTTTTCTAACAATGCATTGTGGTACTGCTCATTGCGCAGGTCCCAAACGAGTTGAGTAAAGCCCAAAAGGTCTTTCCAAGGCACTAAATCCGACTCTTCGTCCAATGAATTTTGAATGATTTCACGGGCTTGCTCGTGGAAAACGGGATAGCCATGTTGCTCTAATGCAAGGCTTAACGTAGTTTTTCCCGTGGCAGGAGACCCCGTAATGGCAATTCTCGTCGTTTTCAATGGGTATGAGATATCTTCGTAGAACTTCAAATGTACTTCTAATGGTCCGATTTTATCACGCACTTGCGCTACTACTTTTTTTTAGCTTATCCACATTTGCTCAGCCAAAGTCGGCCATCACAGCATTACAAAAAGCTAGAGAATCGTTTCGTAATGGAGAGGAGGAGAAAGGTTGGCAGTACCTGAACAAGAGCATGAAAAAAGGCAAAGGCACCTATTATCAGGCTTTTATATTCGCTGGTGACCAATCTTTTCGTGAAGGAAAATATGATTTAGCTATCAATTATTACGATCAAAGTCTCATAATAGATTCTATTTCATCAACACTATTAAAAAAGAGTCTTGCCTTCAAATACTTATTTCGTTGGGAGGAATGTATCGAAGAGTGGGAAGCCTACCTGAACACCGCTAGGTTATCCAAACAACGGCGTATTGAGGCAGAGTTAGAGTTAAAGAATCTGATATTTGCGAAAGACAAATACAACGAATACATCAATGATGATTTTAATTACGAGATCCGTAGGCTAAGCTTTTCGACCGATAACCTGGAATATTTCCCTACCATTTCGGGAGGGGAAGAACAGTTAATCTATACTCACAGATTCATATCTGGTCCAAAGCCATCCGATGAAAATCTGCTTGAATCCTCGTTGGATGGTTTTTCAGAGTATGGTGTTCCATTACCGGGTAATCTAAACTCCGAGTTGAATGAAGGAGCTGCCTGTATTAGTGCCGATGGTCAATTGATGATACTTACGGTTTGTGATCGACCTAATGGCTCGGGTAGTTGTGACTTGTTTTATAGTTATAAAAACCAACATCAAGAATGGGTTACACCTCGACCGTTACCAGGTGATATTAACACATCGCGCTGGGAAAGTCAGCCTAGTATAGGCCCAGATGGCTATACAATATATTTTGTTCGGGGTAGTAATAGTATGGATACAGATAGTGACATTTTCATGTCAACCAAGGATGATGAAGGGAATTGGTCGAAAGGTGTAAAACTTCCTAAAAACATCAATAGCGATAGCAAGGAAAGTTGTCCGTTTATACATTTCGACGGAAGAACACTTTATTTTTTATCCGAGCGTAGTCCATCTTTAGGACAATCTGATTTTTTTAAGTCTACACGCATAAATGACTCGACGTGGAGTGAACCTATCAATCTTGGCTTCCCGTTTAATAGTTTCGGAGAAGAGTTTTCACTGGTCATTGATAAGAGTGGAGAATTTGGCTATCTGGCTTCAGACCGAGGCGAGGCGATAGTACCAAAATATGATGGGCTTTCTTCATTAGATCTTTACCGGTTCAACTTACCCGTAAACTTGCGACCAGAAGCACGTGATAACTATGATCTAGTAATACTTGATAGTATTTCATTGAAACCAATAGGAGATGCACGAGTTCAATTATTCAATATGAATGGTATAGAATTCTATTCAGGTACGAGCGCCAAAAATACCGGTATGGTCCGTTTAATGACCGATGGAGGAGAAGTACGTTTAACGGCATATCACAAAGGATACTTGCCGTATTCAGGTGTTATTTCACAGCTGGACTACACCGCGAGACCACTGCATGGAAACAACGTGGCAACCATCAAGCTCGTTCCAATAGCTTCAGGCAAGGCATTCGCGTTAAGAAACATTCTTTTCGAATTGGACCAAAGCACCTTGTTGCCTGAAAGTGAAAAGGAACTCACGGCGCTATTACAGATGCTTCTGGACAATTTGGACTTGAACGCAACCATCATTGGACATACCGACAATCAAGGTGGACGTGGCTATAATCAAAGATTAAGCGAGGCCAGATCGTCGGCAGTACTGAGTTGGCTGGTACAGCACGGTATTGATTCTAAAAGACTTGCCTCGGAAGGTCGAGGAATGGACAAGCCTATTGCTCCAAACGATACAGAGGAGGGTAGAGCCTTGAATAGACGCACTGAAGTGCTCTTGCGTTAGCCTCCGTATTTGTCTTTCCACATGGCCTTTTGCTGGGCGCTAATTTGTTGCTCTTTGGCATTTGTCGCAGGTGACCACAACGTACTTCCTTGAATCTCTTTTGGTAAGTATTCTTGAGGCACAAAACCCCCCGGATGATCGTGAGGATATAAATACCCTTTGCCGTGACCCAAATCTTTGGCCAAAGCACTTGAGGCATTCTTGAGATGGTCAGGCACTTCAAGATTCCCCGTTTGTTGAACCAATTTTTGTGCTTTGCCAATGGCCGTATATGCGCTATTGGATTTCGGTGACGTAGCCAAATAGATGGTGCACTGGCTTAAGATGATTCTGCTCTCAGGCCAGCCTACGCGCTCCACCGCGCTAAAGGTTTCATTGGCGAGCATCAAGGCGTTTGGATTGGCCAGGCCAATGTCTTCCGCGGCTGAAATGATTAACCTACGCGCAATAAATTTCACATCTTCTCCACCTTCAATCATTCGTGCGAGGTAATATACCGCTGCCTGTGGATCAGAACCTCTAATGGATTTGATGAAGGCTGAAATGACGTTGTAATGTTCGTCACCGCCTTTATCGTAGCGAATCTGGGCATTACTCAAGACGTTCTGTGCAAACTCCTCATCGATAGGGACACCGCGTTTTCCTTGTTGAAAACAGAGCTCTACAAGGTTATAAAGCTTCCTTGCATCGCCCATACTCTGACGAATCAAGAATTCGTATGCAGTGATCTTTAGGTCCTTTTGGGTGGCATATTCTGTCGCATTGGCCAATTCAATCATCTTGGAGAGGTCCTCCTTAGAATGTGAATTCAGTACATAAACCTGCATTCTAGAAAGAAGGGCCGCATTTATTTCAAAAGAAGGATTTTCCGTAGTGGCACCGATGAGTGTAATCCATCCCCGTTCCACAGCATGGAGCAGGCTATCCTGTTGGCCTTTGTTAAATCGATGGATTTCATCAATGAAGAGGATAGGGCGCTTGCTGTCAAAAAGGCTCTTCTTCTCAGCCGTTGCGAGTACTTCACGTACATCTTTAACACCAGCACTTACGGCACTGAGTTGGTATAGTGGGGCTTCCAATTCTTTGGCTAGAAGCAACGCAAGCGTAGTTTTTCCCACTCCAGGCGGCCCCCAAAGAACTATTGACGGCAATCTACCAATGTCTAAGCTTCGGCGCAATGCGCCATTTTGACCTATTAGGTGCTCTTGGCCCAAATATTGGTCCAAGTTCTGTGGTCGAAGCTGTTCTGCAAGCGGTTTCATACCTCGAAAGTAACTATCTTTTCGCTATGTCTCATTGGAGAAAATATGGAATTCACAAAGGCCTGTTTTTATGGCCGAGTCTTTGGCTCATACTTGCTTGGTCAATCTTCCTGTTGGAGGAGGGGGCCGGCATTCCGCTCCGAAGATTCGGTATAGTACCTGGTGATGTTCATTCTTGGTACGGACCTATTACCTTTCCATGGTTACACAGTGATGTGAACCATATTGTGAGTAATACCATCAGCCTATTTTTTGTAGGGGCACTAATTCGCTACAGTTTTCCAAAGATTTTCGATCGAGTTTGGTTCATCAGCCTCATAGCGCCAGGGATTTTACTTTGGTGTATTGGTAGACCAAATGTGCACATTGGGGCGAGCGCGTGGTTATACGCTATGGTAGCTTTTGTGTTCTTCAGTGGGGTGCTGCGATTGCATGTTAAGTTATTGGCTCAGAGTCTGTTAATGGTGTTTTTGTACGGGAGTTTTGTATGGGGTGTGTTGCCTCATGACCCGACCATTAGCTATGAAGGTCACTTGAGTGGTGCGATCGTCGGTGTGATGCTCGCGGTATATTACCGAAAATTGGAACCTATTGAATCCTTGCGCAATGAAGAACGTGTAGAGGAGGAGGATGTATTGTGGGATGATTGGAAGCACCCCTATGAAAGGGAGCTAGACCACGAAAAAATCAGCCCAGCAAGTGGTACACCGTCGCCACGGCCACAAGGCCCGCAGTTTCGGTACGAAGACGGCTCGAGCCCAGATGAATTGGCTTAGCGCCGGCTGATGTAGCGGCCCGCACTTCAGAAGGTGAGAAATCCCCCTCAGGGCCTATCATAATGCATAAGGGCTTGGATGGATTCAGCACTTCATGAATACCTTTCTTAGTTTCGTCATTTTCGCAATGTGCAATCATAAGTTGTTCCTGTTTTTGGGCTAGAAATTCCTGAAAACTTATGGATTCGTCTATGTGCACTAATGCTCCTTTGAGGCTTTGTTTCGTGGCACTCAACGCGATTTTACGAAGGCGATCTGTTTTGATGGTACATCGTTCACTATGCTCGCAAATGATAGGGATAATTCGACTGATTCCCATCTCTACAGCTTTCTCGACAAAGGCCTCAATCCGGTCCATACTCTTGGTAGGAGCAATGGCAACGGTTAAATCATAAGGGACCTTACCAAATTCATGTTCTACTTTAGTAAACGAACCGTAAACCTTTGATTTTGAAACAAAAGAGATTTCTCCCTCGTAGAGTGCTCCATCGCCAGTGATAAAGTGTATATGATCTCCAACAGACTTTCGAAGGACCTTCACACAATGCTGTATTTCACCAGCATCTAGATGAAATTCTATTCCATTGATATGTCCGTAAAACAGTTGCATTAAAAGTTGATTTTCGCTTGTGCTCCGGTGCTCAAGGGCGCATTTTCACCGGCCAAATAGTTGTAATATCCTGCAATACCAATCATTGCGGCATTGTCCGTGGTGTATTCAAATGGGGGAACGAAAATAGATAACTTATGCTTTGCCCCCCACGTTTTTAATTCTTTCCGAAGAGCACTGTTTGCGCTCACGCCTCCAGCAATTGCAAAGTTCTGAATTCCAGTATCTTTAACAGACTTCTTAACCTTTCGCATGAGCGCATCTATCAAGGCTTTCTGGTAGCTGGCACAGATATCATTGAGGTGTTCATCTACAAAATTTGGATGATCCTTTACCCGTTGTTGCAGGGTATAAAGGAAACTTGTCTTCAACCCTGAAAAGCTGAAATCGTATTCCGATAAATTAGGTTTTGCGAAAGTCAAGTAATTAGCATTGCCTTCAGAGGCAAGCTTGTCAATCATAGGTCCACCAGGATAGGGAAGCCCGATGATCTTGGCTGCCTTATCAAAAGCTTCACCTACAGCATCGTCAATAGTTTCTCCCAAAACAGTCATTTGCTTAGGTCCATCCACTTTGACAAGTTGGGTGTGGCCTCCGCTGACCGTAAGGCATAGGAATGGGAAGGAGATGGGCTCCTCATGAGCGCCATGGATGAGGTGGGCCAGTATATGGGCATGCATGTGATGCACGGGGATGAGCGGAATATCTAGCGCTAAACTTAAACTCTTTGCAAAAGAAGTTCCAACGAGCAAGGAACCCATAAGTCCAGGGCCGTTAGTAAATGCGATGGCGTCTAATTCATGGGGCTTGATATTTGCTACCTTTAACGCATGATTAACCGTGGGTACAATATTTTGTTGATGCGCTCTGGAGGCCAATTCTGGTACGACTCCGCCGTATTCTTCATGTACCTTTTGGGAAGCAACAACATTGGACAACAGCGCATTGCCATGCATTACGGCAGCACTTGTGTCGTCACAAGAACTTTCAATTGCTAGAATATAAGGTTGTCGCTTCATGAATGCCCCAAAAATACATCAAAGTACCGCCATGAGAACCACCCGTAGATTGGGAATTACTCTAGGGCTACTTATAGGAGCGGGTTGTTTAGTTTTATGGCTTATTCTTCATTCTTCATCGGTACAGTGTTTTCTCTATAATCGCTACGCTGCACCGGCATTAGAAACTGTTGGTATCAGTACAGATTTTTCAGGGATGAATTATGCGAACGGGGAGTTTACGATAACAAAATTGGACCTTCAACTGTATCAAAAAACCGTTGCTACATTCAAAGGAGTGCGTATCGCTGATGTGCGATGGAGCGAGGGAATAGTTAAGATAGCATCCATTTCTTGCGATACGATCAGCATCGATGCAAGGGATACAGCACTGTTTTCGCAGTGGCTGGGCGATTTACCAATAGATACGTCGACAGCAGGTTTTCCTCTTACCATATCCGACAATAGAATTCAGTTTTTCGAGGTTGAACTGCCAAATGATCAGCGTCTTAGAGGGGATCTAATGGCTTCGACGGTATCGTTTATCCAAGGTGTGATGTGTGAAGATGTGAGCGGTGCTCTAGAATTAGACACCATTGAAACGAATGTTCATATCACCCAACTCCACCTCGGCAAAAGCAATGCATTTACGGTTGATGCACACATTAATTTAGGGGCAACAGTTCTCGGAGATGTTCAATGGGACGAAAATGGCATACGTTGTAATGGTAGGGTAAGTACCTCCCAGGAATTCAAATTATCGCAAATTCCTGAGGAATGGAGTGGGTTTACTCGTGGAGTAGATCTAGACCTAGATGTTTCTGGACCATCTTTCGATTCGATCACTACACATGCCCAATTCTATCATCATTACTTCACCGGCAGAGCAACCGCGCAGCTGGGCAATCCGCAATATGATTTGAAGGGGAGCCTCCATTTACAGCAGCAAGCCTACCACAATACCGTGCTGGCGCGATGGTTATCTGAACCAAAGATGCAGGCCACCGACCTACAATATTCGATTCATGGATCATTAGAATCTGGTACGTTGGCCTATGATCTCGAGGCAAGTAAGGGAATGAATACCGCAAGGATTTGGTCAAAGGAATGGAAGGATGTAGCTCGATTGGAGCTGAATCTACCCAAGTTTTCACAAGGGCCGCTGAGTGGCGGTTCGATAAAGGCAGCTATCAAACCTAATCTAAAAGCGCTCATTGCAAATGAAGGTGCACAGGTGGTAGGTGTAGCGCCGACTCTGGTTTTTGATGATTACTCGGTACGAGGATTCAGTTTTGATTGGCAACATTTAGGAAGTAGGGATTCTATTTGGTGGTCTTGTCTAGATAGCTTGATGGATATCGATGGATCCTTAATCGTAGAACAAGGTACTTTCAATGTGCAATCCAATATCAATTCCCTAGGACTGGAATTGCTGGACCCTTTAGATACGGGACAGGTTCTAAGTGCCCGAATTAAGGCAGAAGTAAAAGAAGATTTTACTGGATTCTTCAATGCACAGAATCTATTACTGCAACGTCCGACTGATGTGGTTTTTATCAATGCTTTTGATATAGTACACGAAAAGAAAGGTTCTGGTAGAAGGATAGGGGTGAGCAGTGATGTTATGCAAGGTTACGTTGAAGGTAGATTTGATTGGTATGGCTTAAGCACTATACCAGATGTGCTTTTTAGTGATTTAGCAGGCGGTCCGAAGATTAACACGAATGTGAATGCTACATTAGCTTTTGAAGCCAGTACTATTGATTGGTTGAGCCAGTTGTTGCACCTTGGAGTAGTCCTGCCAGAGGGCGGATACATGGCGGCCAATTTTAATGGTCCGTCCTCAGCCTGGAATTACAGCATGAAAGTCCCGCATTTACGTTACAATGGGATAGAAGCGCTTGCCATAGAAGGAGAGGGCGAAAAGGAAAGCCGTGGTATTCAAGCCTTTCTCAAGGCTGGAGCCGTTGATGGTATCTCGATACCCTTGGATAGCATAGTGTTCAGATGGGATTCTCCGAGCGATTTTCAACAATTTACCGCCTTGGCACATGTTAGAGATAGTATTTCGACAAGTCTGTTGGCTGGGGCAGAATACAGGGCGGGGGTATTCACACCCAATTTATTGGAACTTCAAATGGGGACTCATCAAGCATCTTTGGTTAGGGCTGCTCCGGTTTATTGGAACAGTACAAGTTATAACACTGATAGCGTAATGATTGAAGGGTCCTTAGGTACGATTAGGATGAGAGGAGGAATAGGAGAATTGGCCACAAATCCGTTGCGTATTTCATTGTCGAATATAAAGGCAAATTGGCTGAATTATTGGTATCGAGAACCACGCATGCAATTGGATGGTCGAATAGATGCAATTTTTGATGTGGACGCATCTTATCCTAATCTTGAAGGAACTGGCAATTTACAATGGTCCAACGTCGTCATAAACAGAGAGTTACTTGGTAATTTCACAAGTGACTTAAAGTGGTCTACAGCTGCTAGTGATGTGTTTTTGACCGGTACGCTGTTGCAACCAGGTGCGACAAAAGCAAGAATATCAGGTCACTATGATCTGAGCATCGATGATTTGGATATGGTTGTGGTGGTAGATCACCTAGATATTCACCCATTCGAACCATTATTAGATGGCGTATTAGAGCATACCTCTGGTATTTTGAACGGGAGCGCTCGTATATCAGGTCCTGTACAGAATTGGGAAGCTGATGGGGAGTTTTCACTATTGAACCCAACATTAAATATCCCAGTTAGTGGTACTTCATTAACTGCTTCTGCTTTAGATTTTGGAGTAAACGAAAAGCAAATAGAATTAGACTCAACGTACTGGTCGGATGGAACCAATGAAACAGGAGCCTTGACTTGGGGTGAAATTGATCATGATCGCTTTTCAATGCTCGACTTTGATATTCACTTAAAGGCCGATAGTGCATTGGGGATGCGATTGAATAGGGTATATGATTCGCATTTCTATGGCACTGGAATAGTCGATGGTGATTTAGTAGTAGAAGGCCCGGTAGAGCAGATACACTTGGGCCTCAATGCTACGACAAAAAAAGGGTCGATTTTGAAGATTCCATTAAATAACCCGACAGAGGTGGAGACCCCGTCATTCTTGCGTTTTGTGTCTAATGAATCTCGGGCTTCGGTCGACACTTCCAAGCCAAATTCTCTGGAGTATTTCACAACAGATATGGAAATAGAAGTATTACCAGATGCATTGGTCGAGCTCATTTTGGACGAAGTTATGGGAGACATTATTTCTTCCAGAGGGGCGGGAAATATGCGTGTGAAGATCTTGGAAGACGAATCGTTTGAGTTGTACGGACTGTATACCATTGCTTCGGGAGATTACTTGTTCACCTTGCAAGGAATCATTAACAAGCCTTTTGAATTGATCCCCGGAGGTACCATTTTATGGTCAGGAGATCTGTACGAAGCAGAGGTTAATCTCCAAGCGAAGTATTCGGTGAATACGGATTTAAAAGGGTTAGTGACAAATGCCAATTATTCCAACGAGAACGTAGATGTAGATTTGATCATCACCCTGACCGGATCGCTGATGCAGCCTCAAATAGGCTTCGATATTGTTCTGCCGAATAGCCCTTCGTCGTATCAGCAAGAATTAGAACGGCGCATACTCACTGCTGATGCGATGAACTACCAGGCGTTTTCAATATTGATGTTGGGAGATTTTTATCGCCAGAATTTAGGAGTTCAGGAAGGAATTAATCTTAGTGAATCCTTTACTCGCTCTACCTCGGAAGTTTTGGTGAGCCAATTTGGCACCTGGATTGCCGCAGGTTTGGGCTCCTATGTGGATGTAGAATTGGACTACACCACAGGTAACAACCCATATAATTCTTTGGTCCAAAGCGGTGATGAAATACGTCTAGGGGTGAGCAAGGACTTCATGGACGGCAGATTGCGTATCAATTCCTCTTTAGATGTGCCTATTGCCTCTGACGGTTCTTCTACGCTATTGCTAGGGGATACGCAGATAGAATATGAGTTGACAAAAAATGGTCGCACCGTGCTACGAGCCTTTAACAGAAGTAATCGAAACGATCCACTACTTCAAAATACGGGACCCTATACTCAAGGGGTCGGTATCCAATTCCGAAAAGACTTCGACGGAAAGTAATCTATCTCTCGAGCGATTCGATCAATGCCACCGCAGCGGCCAAATCTTCTACATAGTGATCGGGTGCTGCCTCGCTTGATTTGAGACCATGCCCAGTTTTAACACGAATGGTCGTCACCCCTGCATTTTGCCCGGCCTCAATATCTCTTGGACTATCACCGATAAGATAACTATTGCTAAGGTCAATGTTGAAACGCTTCGCCGCATCTAAGAGCATACCCGGTTTGGGTTTACGGCAATGACAATCAATCTTTAGTTCAGGCACTTCCTCGGGAAAACCTCCGTGCGGATGGTGAGGACAGTAGTAGATGGCTTCAACGAAGGCGCCTTGATGGCCCAATTCCGTTTCCATCTTTTTGTGAATTTCGTCCAAATCGGCCACCGAACACATCCCACGGGCCAAAACACTTTGATTTGTAACTACTACGGCCAGAAAGCCCATCTTATTGATCTTGCGAATACTCTCGCCAGCATAGGGGTAGAGTTCAAAATCTTCGGCTTTGTGTATCAAATCTGTATCGATATTGATCACGCCATCACGGTCTAGGAAAACACAACGCTGTGGGTTTTTCAAATTTCGCTGGGCCACCTTACCAGAAGATATGGCCTGTTCGACCTTTGATAATCGGTCAGGCGTTCCCATGTCTTTCAAATATTCCGGAGTATTGTAGGCATAGACCTTCAGTTCCCTGTAGAGCCAAGGGAAAATGTCTTTTCCAAAATCCGCCTTTACACCACCTTCTAGCTTTGTGAGCACCGATGGATTAAACACATAGGCCGCAGCATTGACCAAATTTCGATAACGCAAGCCCTCTGGATGTGGCTTAGGATAGAAGGCCATAACGCGATCTTGACCGTCAACATCCAATAAATCGCTATCATAAGGATGATCGTTAGGATGCACCACCAATGTGGCATCTGCACCCTTGTTTTGATGAAATAGGACCAATTTCTCTAGATCCATATTCATCATCACATCCCCGTACAACACCAAGAAAGGTTCATTCAAATGTGCCTCGAGCGCTTTCACACCGCCTACGGTGCCTAGCGGCGATTCTTCTATATAATACTGAATATCAATATCGAAGCGCGATCCATCTCCGAAATATTCTTGAATCTGCTCGTGTAAATGTCCTACGATGAGCCAAACTTTCGTGACCCCATGCTCCGCTAATAACTCTATTTGATACTGGAGTAGCGGTTTGTCCAAGACAGGTATCATTGGTTTAGGAATATCCTTTCGTACCGTGGCCAATCTTGTTCCTTTTCCTCCAGCGAGAATTACGGCTGTCTGCATGGTCTTCAATAGTTTAGGCCAAACCTACGGAATCACCCCCAATTACCACAGGCTGCAGGCCAAAAGGTCAGACGAAAAATATTTCACTTTTTTTTACTCTATCCCTTGATAGATTGAAATTCCATTTTACATTTGCAGACCGCATAGGAAAACTGGTCCGGTAGTTCAGTTGGTTAGAATACAAGCCTGTCACGCTTGGGGTCGCGAGTTCGAGTCTCGTCCGGATCGCCAACAAAAAGAAAGCCCTGAGAGCATAGCTCTCGGGGTTTTTTATTGGAATAATCTTCGCCTTAACTGATTAGGAAAATAACTAGCCAAATCTTCTCACATACTAGAGTGCATCCCCAGAGGTGAGTATTTAGATTGATAAAAGAATGAATTCTCTTGGAGACTAATAATCATTGGGATCTTACTCATTAACTTTAATGCTCAGGCCGAACTCGATAAGGAAAACAAAAAATGCATCCAATTCTCAGATTAACGAAATCATTCATTCTTTTTACAGTGAGCCTATCAACACCTGGTTTCTCACAAACGACGTCTATAGAATTTGATTATTTCCAGGTCTTAGAGGCACCAAAGGGTCCAATAGGCTTTATGGGTACGGCTGCGAATTTCCATGTAAAAGATGGGCAGAGCTATTTTGGCATACGATTGAACAATGCCGCAGTGGGGACTCGGGCGGGATATTATGCGTTCGGATATCAGGCAGGTACTACGATGGATATAGGAAAGAATTGGTCCCTACATCCTAAACTGATGTTCACCACCGGTGGAGGTGCGGAAAGCAACGATGGCTCGGGGGGATTTTTAACCACAGCATTGCTCCTGCAACGCCGTACAAATGGACTGGAATGGGGAATAGGCGGGCAATACAGCTATGTGAGCACGGGTGTGATTCAAGGCTGGAGCCCTATGTTGAACGTTCGCTTGCACCAAAATTTTGAGCGACAACCCTATGTAGTATCTCAGGCTCAAATCTTTACTAATGTGATGTATTCTACTTGGAATGAGCACCAAAGAAATACAGGATTTGTTGGAGTCGGGGCCCGATTATTTGATAAACACACCTACAAGAGCGTATACCTCACTGCCGCCGTTACTGACCTAGGAGGTTACATGGATGTGTATGGAGGCTATGGCATATTTGGGGATTATGGCCCCATCAGATTGCTCGGCGAAATAAATGCCGGCACGGGAGGAGGCGGGAAAGCGCCTGCCGGCGGTGGACTCCTGGGAGGATTCCAAGGAGAGCTTCAATGGCATAATGACGGAAAATTCGTGGGTATAAGTTCCGGAGTGTTGAAAAGCTTAGACGGCCCGTTTTATTTCGGATTCACAGGATTACACACTGGTATAGATTTTCATTATACCGCTACTCAAAATGAAAACGGCTTCGCGCCGATGAATCTCAGTATTGAAAACGGGGTCAGAACGTATCTCGGTGAAGATGGCTTCTCAAACCTGGGCATAGCTTTCCGGCTATACAGAAAAGGTATGGTCCAGCTGCGGGGGGAGAGTTACTGGGCCTTTACAGACGGTAGAGGTGCCTATGCAGAAGGTTTGTTTGGCTTGCGCCTTCAGCCAAATATTTGGTTTATCGAGACGCAGGTTGGAGCCGGAGCAGGTGGTGGAATTAACCTATGGGGCGCTGCTGCGCTAGCTTTTGTCAATACGGGTTTTGAAATACCTGTAGACGATTATTGGGATATCACAGGTCGCGGTATCTACAACGTGTATTCCTCTCAGGCATTTCCTACCTATGGATGGCAATTAGGCATGACCTTTAATATCCCTTTTAATACCCAATTCTGATGCGCAGGTTGTTGCTCCTACTTTTCGTTGTAGCCCATCAATACGTTATGGGTCAGGGGACTTCCATGACTCTTATGTTTGAGCCGTTAGAACGCTCTAATGACATGATGTGGGTGACTCAGCGCTTCGAGTTAGTTAAGGATTATACGAAGACAAAAACCTCGATCTCTGGGGGTTTAGAGACCCAAAGTGCCGTCTTGGGTAATTATGGTGGTTTCTATGCCTTCGGATTTACAGGAGGTGTGTATCAATATATACGTCCATGGGTATTCGCTAATATGGGCGGATCTATAGCCTCAGGAGGAGGTGCAGGTGCCCCGGACGGAGATGGATTAATGTACCGTGGGTATGCGGGTATGTCTGTTAAGAGTAAATACGGGATTGTGGAAGTAGCCTATAATCACATTAATTTTCCTTCAGGAGCTATTACCTCGAATCATATATCCATCGGTTACACCCATGTATTGCCTTATCGAATAGAATATAGCGACCATAACAGCTATTATCCCACCTATTTTGAATTGGTCACTGGTCTTTGGTTCTTGGGTCCGGAAGATGCTTCCCGCAACAGTGAACCGGTGCAAAGTGCCTATGCAGGTGTGCGTGTTGGGCAGTATTTAAACACCAATCATACCGTTGGGGGTGAACTTCAACTAGGGGCAGGTGCATTCGGCAATATTGACGGGTATATGAATTACTCCATGGGGCTACGATTTAATACCCCTTCACAACGCCTATTCTTTCGTACACACCTAGGGTCCGGTGGCGGTGGCGGTATGTACACAGGTGGTGGATTATCCACTATGGTAAGTGCTGGAACGCAGTTTGGCGGGCACCAATTCAGCATAGGACAATGGACGGCGCTAAGCGATGAAGCTTCTATTCCCTTTGTTTCCTACAGCCGACATATAGATTTCAAGAGCTCTTTAGGCTTTCATCGTAAAGGGGTAGACTATACTTACAATGACTCACGAGAGGTAGCCTTAAAAGTCTTGGCTGGAGTGGGTCAACAGCGTTCTCCCGGTTTGGATCGAAACGGTAATTCTTACAATCCTATGTCAGGTATAGCCATGGGGCTCGGCATTGAGGCTTGGAGCAATGAGAATTTTTCGCTGGATGCCTATGGTCATACGTTCTGGGCGGCCAGTGGTGGTTACGGTGCCTATGCAGAGGGGTTGTTCAGTGCAGCGTTTATGAAAAACAGCGAGACTTTTAGATACGGTGTGGACTTGACTTCTGGCATTGCTGGTGGTGGTGGAATAGAGGTGGGTTCTGGCCTAATGATTGCACCTGGAGTCCAGGTGGAATGTGAAATTGGACCCTTATCAAACCTAAAAACGAACCTCAGACAAAAATACTTCCCAGGCGGCACCTATAGTCCCGTATATTTTGGTGTGGAACTAATTCAATCCTTGCCTGTTCACTTGTGGTAAGTGCCTAAATTTGTATTCATGAAACATATCCTTTCAACCATTTTATTTTGTTTGAGCCTTGCAATGTATGCTCAGGTAAACCAGATAGATTCCTCCGGAATGAAGCAAGGAAGATGGGTTAAGAAATATGAAAACGGTAAAACCCGTTATACCGGCACGTTTAAAGACGATATACCAGTTGGCACCTTCAAATATTATTATGAAGGAGAAGGAAGAGTCATGTCAGAAATAGTTTATCGTGGTGAGACAGGCATAGGTTTTGCGACCGCTTATCATAGCAACGGTCAAATGCAGGCCAAGGGATTGTATAATAATCAGCGTAAGGATAGTCTTTGGACTTATTATGATTTGACGGGAATCCTTACCCAAACATGCGTTTATCGAGAAGGAGTAAAGCATGGAGATGAAATAACATATTTCGAAAACGGAGTCATTGCGGAGCAAATTTCTTATGAAGATGGATTGAAACAAGGTCCATGGATAATGAAGTGGGAAGACGGAAAGAAACGTACAGAGGCAACTTTTGTCAATAACCAGCTAAATGGGGAATGTAAACATTATGATACCAAGGGAAAATTACTTTCTAAAGGAGAATATCGCCTAGGATTAAAACACAACACCTGGTACTACTATAGTGGTGGTAAAATGACGAAGAAGCAAGAATATATAAAAGGTTCGCTCATGAATGAAAAAGTCTATGGCGAAAGTGAAGAGTGATACTACGGTAGTTGTAGGCTTGAGTGGTGGAGTGGATTCCTCTGTGACGGCTTATCTGTTGCAGCAGGAAGGCTACAAGGTCATCGGGTTGTTCATGCGTAACTGGGTGGACGAGAGTGTAACCATTCACGACGAATGTCCTTGGGTCGAGGATTCCAATGATGCCATGTTGGTGGCCGATAAATTGGGCATACCATTCCAAGTCATAGACATGAGTGCCCCATATCAAGAACGCATCGTGGATTATATGTTCGGTGAATACGAACGCGGCCGCACCCCTAATCCTGATGTTCTTTGTAATCGAGAAATCAAATTCGATTTGTTCCTGAAGACGGCACTGTCATTGGGTGCAGATTATGTGGCCACGGGACATTATGCGCGTAAATCTTCTGTGGAAGTCGATGGTCAAACCGTATATCAATTGATAGGTGGGAAGGATCCTAATAAGGACCAGAGTTATTTTCTTTGTCAGCTTTCCCAGGACCAATTATCCAAAGCACTTTTTCCCATAGGCGAGCTGCTAAAATCCGAAGTACGCGATATTGCACGCGAGGCAGGCTTAGCCACTGCAGAAAAGAAAGATTCGCAAGGCCTATGCTTTATCGGCAAAGTACGCTTGCCAGATTTCCTTCAACAGAAGCTGGAACCTAAAAATGGGAATGTTTGGGAAGTGCCGAGAGAGGCAGCGTTCCTACAAGAACCACGACATACCTTGGAAGAAAAAGCCAAGCCTTTCGATTTCCATCCCAAGCATGCGGAAAAAAGAGGCAGGCATCGCGGTGCTCATTATTACACCGTAGGTCAGCGTAAAGGCTTGAATATTGGTGGCAGTCCACTTCCGTTGTTCGTGCTTGGGGTAAATACACAGTACAATGCCATCTATGTTGGGCAAGGCGACGATCACCCAGGCCTCTACCGTAAAGCATTGTTCATCACGGCTGCCGAAGAGCATTGGGTGAGACCAGACCGTAGCATGCAGCCTGGTGAAACGGCGCAGTATTCTGCACGTATTCGATACCGTCAACCTTTGGTGCCTGTAACCTTACACAAGGTTGAGGAGGGTTTGTACATGGAGTTCGAAACACCAGAAAAGGCCATTACGCCGGGCCAATTCGCTGCTTGGTACGATGGAGAAGAACTCATAGGATCAGGAATAATTGCGGAATAGGATGAAGAAATTGGGTCTAATAATATTGCTGCTATTCACCCTTTCTCAATACGGGTATGCACAAGATTCCTATTTTGTTTCCTTCACTGCCAAAGAAAACCTTGATCAACTTCTACATCCCACAACGTTTCTCTCCGAAAGAGCCATAGCACGTCGAGATAGACAAGGTATTGCCTTAGGATACCACGATCTCCCCGTTACTACCATCAGAAAAGAAACCGTTTCAAACCTTGTTTCTTACGCTGGTCATTCCTCCAAATGGTTGAACGGAATGTATATAGAAGCGACACCTTCCGAACTTACTCAAATACAGAACCTTCCCTTTGTTGCAAGGGTTCAACTCGTGGCTGGCGGTACTACCGCGCATGGATTTTATGGGTATGCAGAATCTCAAAACAATCAAATCAACCTAGGTGCTATTCATGCCTATCAGGACAATGGATATGATACTGAAATCGCACGTGGAGAAGGCATGTTGATTGCCGTCCTGGATGCGGGATTTGTTGGGGCCAATTCCGTCAATATCAACGATAATCTAAACATCCACACCACAAGAAACTTCGTTGAGGGCGGTATAGATGTCTACCAAGGATCCTCTCACGGATTCAGTGTGCTTTCCACCATGGCCACTTACCAACCAGATGTTTATGTAGGAACAGCTCCATATGCCACTTATGCCTTGATTAAAACCGAAAAAGAGCTGAGCGAAACACCAGAGGAGATGTTCAACTGGATCGCTGGTGCTGAATTTGCCGATTCCATTGGCGCAGATATCATCAACAGTTCCCTAGGCTACAGCACCTTTGACGATCCTGCGGACGATTACACCGTATATGACCTTGACGGACGTACCAGTATTATCTCCTTGGGTGCCTTGGCTGCGGCTCGTACAGGAATGCTTGTAGTAACCAGTGCCGGAAACGCCGGAGGTAGTGCTTGGGACAAAATCACTTTCCCTGCAGATGCTGATAGCGTACTCACCGTAGGAAGTGTGAATCAATACGGCATGGCCAGCGCCTTTAGTTCTCGAGGATATACGGTCGACGGACGCGTTAAACCAAATGTTTGCGCTCGAGGAGAAGGCGCCTATGTGTTTCGTCCCGACGGACAATTAGCTTGGGCTAACGGCACCAGTTTCAGTTCGCCCATCATGGCAGGAGCAGCGGCATGTCTATGGCAAACACAACCTAATGCGACGGCCCAACAGATCATCAAAGCGCTCGAAACTAGCGCCTCACATTATTACAGTCACAATTTCCGTATAGGTTATGGTATTCCAAATCTTGGGTTGGCAAAGCGCAACCTAGATGTCGTGGTAGGAGGGAAAGTCCCTAGCACCTTGGTATATCCTAATCCCTTTGCAGATTACGTTGAATTATTCTTGCCGGATGGTGAGGCCCTGGATATTGAGCTTGAATTATACGATCTAATGGATCGTAAGGTCGCAGAGGGCACCTTGGTAGGTAAGCGCTATCAAACTCTTTGGAGCCCAGGAGATCACGTGCCTCCAGGAATGTACATCCTTTATCTCTGGCGAGGTAATGAGTTCCAACGATTACGTGTGATCAAAACCATTTAATTCTCAGCAGATAAGTTGAGGGATTAGTCGTTGAAGAATCCTTTGAGTACTAATCGTAGGCCTGCGACGGCGAGGAATACTCCAGAAGCCATAATCATCAAAGAAATGGCGGTCCAAGACCAGTGGCCTCCCGTTCCTTTCCCAATAAAGAGCGCTGGACCAATGAATATAAAAGGGAAGGACCAAGCCAGCCTAAACAACCCTGCAATGAGTTTGTCCTTATTACTTCTTGCCATATTTCCAAGATTCAACAGCAGCGCGTACACTGCCATGGGTTAGTAGGAGCTCTTTTGCGGTAGCCTCGTCAACACTCAACGTTTCCACTATCATACGAGTACCGCGTTCAACAAGCTTGGCGTTACTGAGCTGCATATCGACCATTTTATTGCCTTGTACACGTCCTAACTGAATCATTGCGGCAGTAGAAATCATATTCAGCACCAATTTCTGAGCTGTTCCCGCTTTCATTCTTGTGGAACCCGTAACAAACTCAGGTCCGACGACTACTTCAATAGGATGTTCAGCCGCTTCAGCACATGCCGAGCCTTCATTACATGTAATACAGGCCGTAAGCATACCAGCCGTTCTAGCTTCTTTTAATCCGCCAACCACATAAGGGGTAGATCCACTCGCAGCGATGCCGACCAAAGTATCCAACCGAGTGGGCGAATAAATATTTAAATCGCGCCAAGCACCATGAAAATCATCTTCCGCATGCTCTACTGCTTTGCGAATGGCGCTATCACCGCCCGCGATTAAGCCGATGACCAAATCATGTGGCACACCATAAGTAGGAGGACACTCGCTGGCATCCAAAATACCCAGACGCCCGGAGGTTCCCGCACCGATGTAAAACAATCTTCCCCCGCGTTTCATCCGTTCCACCAATGCCGCTACGAACGCTTCAATGGCTGTAATCTTTGCCGCAATGGCATGACTGATGGTCGCATCTTCCGCATTGATTCCGCGCAATACATCGCCAACGGTCATGCTTTCCAGATTGTTGTAATTCGAACTTTGCTCCGTGGTTTTCATGCGTTTCGTTTCAATCGTGCCATGTAAAATCCATCATTATAGGTGGAAGGCTCTACGCTTTGATCTTCAACCAATTCAAATGCAGGGTGCGATTCCAAAAAGCGCTGTACTTGGCGTTCGTTTTCCTGCGGTAAAATACTACACGTAGCATATACCATGGTACCCTGTGGCTTAACCATAGTGGAGTAGGAGCTGATGATTTCTTGCTGTACACCCTCTAAACGATCCAAGTGTTCCGGTTCCAACTTCCATTTAGTATCCGGTTCACGCTTGATCACGCCCGTACCAGAGCACGGAACATCCAACAACAGATAATCTGCAGTGTCTTTTAAGCTTTCTAATACTCCAGGCTCTTCCCATGCCTTGGTCTCCACGACGTCCAAACCGCTTCGTTGTGTCCGCTTGAGCAGTTCCCCAAGCTTTCTACCTTCCACATCCATAGCGATTAATCGACCCTGGTTGTTCATCAGCATTCCTAGGTGCAATGTTTTTCCTCCGGCTCCGGCACAAGCATCAATAACGGTCGAACCAGGCTGCGGTTGTAAATAAGGAGCAATGCTTTGCGATCCAGCATCTTGTACTTCAAACCATCCTTCTTGAAAGGACGGAATGTGATTCAGTCGCGGACGACCTTCAATGTAGTAGGCGCCATTAAATGTGGGGTGCTCGTGTAATGTAATCCCATGATCCTCAAGAGATTCAGTGACCTGTTCCACACTTGCTTTTAAGGTGTTTATACGTAGGTTGACTGTGTTTGGGACATTCATTGCCGCAGCGATTCGAGACCATTTCTCAGGGCCCAATTGTTCTTCTGCAACGGCCGAAAACCATGGCGCATAACTTTCCTTCGTGGCTACACTGTCGATGGTTTCCATACGAGCAGCGACATCTATATCGCGAATGGCATCAAATTTTGGCCAATCAGGTAGAATACCTCCGCGCCACATCCAATACACGCCAAAAAGCTTCTGAAGATCTCTTCTTTTTGTACTGGGCTCTTGATCAAGAATAGCCCACAATAACCCCCACCAGCGCACCATTTCATAGGTATGTTCGGCTACAAAGCTACGATCGCGGGATCCCCACTTCTTATTCTGGCGTAGAATACGCTCGACTACCTTATCCGCATATATCCCTTTCCCAAAGGTGATTTCTATGGCTTCTAGAACCCCAGCTACGGTATTCGGGAATAACCTTTGGGTGTGAAGGGACATTTAGAGGGCAGGGTATTGCTGTGGATTTCGTTCGTGCATTAACCCATAGATGCGCTCTACCATATCGTCCACGCTTGGTTTCGAGAAATAATCTCCATCCGATGCGAAGGCAGGTCGGTGATCTTTTGAGGTAATGGTCATAGGCGCCGCATCAAGATATTCGTAGGCTCCTTGATCTTCTAATACTTGTTGCATCAGGAACGCACTGGCACCACCACGAACATCTTCGTCAAGCACTACTAAGGCATTGGTCTTACGAATACTTACAGCCACTTCATGCTCTAAATCGAACGGAATAAGGGACTGTGCATCAATAAGTTCAATACTTATACCTAAAGTGGCCAATTCATCGCAAGCCGCCTGCGCTAAGACACAGTTACTACCGTAGGTCAATAAAGTTAGATCTGAGCCTTCTTGCAATACCTCGACTGCTCCAATAGGTGTTGTATAATCACCTAAATTCTTCGGTAATGATTCCTTTCTTCGGTATCCATTCAAGCATTCTACCACAAGGGCAGGAGTTTCGAGTTCCATCAATTTGTTGTAGAAACCAGCGGCTTGAACCATGTTTCGAGGTACTAACACATACATTCCCTTAATTGAGTTGATGATGGTACCCATAGGAGAGCCCGAATGCCAAATACCTTCGAGTCTGTGACCGCGAGTTCTCACAATAGTTGGAGCCATTTGCCCGCCTACCGTTCGATAATGCACTGTAGCTAAATCGTCAGACATGATCTGAAGGGCGTACAATAAATAATCCAGGTACTGGATCTCGGCAATGGGGCGTAAACCTCGCATGGCCAATCCTATTCCTTGACCCATGATGGTGGCTTCACGAATACCAGCATCAGAAACGCGGGTCTCTCCGTATTTCGCTTGCATACCTTCTAACCCCTGATTTACATCGCCAATCTTTCCCGAATCTTCACCAAAGACCATGGCCTGTGGATGTTTCGCGAATAGAGCATCAAAATTATCTCTAATCACAATACGGGCATCTACCTGCTCGGCATTCTCTAGATTAGGCGCTACAAATTCGAGGAGCTTTTCCTCATCGTTTGGATTGTATAGATGTGAACTATATCGACGTTCTTGTTCGGCTGTTGCTGCTGATAACCAAGCCTTTAGTGGGGCAGAATCAATAGCAGCATCGCCGTTCACCATACGAACGGCCTTTCGCACGGCACGTAGAGACATGGCCACATCAAGATCTTCTTGGGCTTCTAATTCCTGAATCAGATTAGTCGTGAAAATACCTTTTTCACCTTTTTGCTGAATGCCTTTTAATAGTGATAAGGCTTCATTGCGCAGTTGTTTAGGTAGGCTTTGGAAAATGTTCCAGGCTTCTTTTTTTCCTTCTCTCGAAGCTTTCTTTGCTTCTTGCGTTACGGCGTCTAATTCTTCTTGTGTAGCAATGCCGCGATCCACGATCCAATGTCCAAATTTCAGAATGCAATCATGGTCTTTCTCCCATTGTAATCGTTCGGGAGATTTGTAGCGCTCATGCGATCCAGAAGTACTGTGGCCTTGGGGTTGCGTCATACCTTTAACGTGAATCATCACTGGGACATGCTCCTCTCGTGCAACTTTGGAGGCGCGCAAGAAAGTCTTGATTAGCTCTGGGTAATCCCAAGCTTCTACGACGAAAATATCATAGCCCTTGCCATATTCGTCACGTTGAAATCCTTTCAGAATGGCACTGATATCCTCTTTAGTAGTCTGGTATTCAGCTCCTACGGAAATACCGTACTCATCATCCCAAACGGAAATGACCATAGGCACCTGTAATACCCCTGCAGCATTGATGGTTTCAAAAAATAATCCTTCAGAAGTAGAGGCATTGCCTATGGTGCCCCAAGCCACCTCGTTCCCGTTGTTTGAGAACTTTTCAGAGCCTTCAAAGGAAACTTCCTTATATACTTTCGAGGCTTGCGCTAGACCAAGCAGTCTAGGCATTTGCCCCGCTGTAGGACTGATATCTGAAGAGCTATTGTATTGCTTAGTAAGATCGACCCACTGGCCATTTTCATCCAATGAACGTGTGGCAAAATGACCATTCATTTGTCTACCTCCGGCCATAGGCTCAACCTTGGTATCGGTTACTGCATATAGCGAAGTGAAGAAAGACGTAGCGTCCATTTCTCCCAAGGCCATCATGAAGGTTTGATCGCGGTAATACCCGGAACGAAAATCACCTTTTTGGAATGCTTTTGCCCAAGCAATCTGGGCCAATTCTTTCCCGGCACCAAAAATGCCAAACTTTGCTTTCCCAGTAAGTACTTCTCGACGTCCCATTAAGGAACATTCTCTTGACATCACCGCTATGCGGTAATCGCTAAGAACTTCAGTCTTGTATTCTTGGTAGCTTATTTCTTTGGTATGCTTCTCTGTCATGTGATAGGGTTGACATTAGTCTTTACAAATATACGACAGAAAGGCCCCTACATGATTCGCTTGAAGACGAAGAGTACGAACAGGGTAATCACGATTAACAACAAGACCTGAATTCCACCACCGCTGTAATGTACTTTATGAAGTTTGAGGTCTTTTCTGTAGCTGAAAGTGAGGTAGGATAGGAAGGCTATGGCAAATATTCCCGCGAAAATCCAATGTCCTGTTGTAATGTTTTCCATGTTGTAAATTTACATCTCATTCAATCATTTTAAGGCACTCATGAAGAAACAATTGGACCATGTCGAAAAATTCCATGATACGTTTGGAATTACCAACAAATATCAACCCGAAGCACGAGTAGGTGAGGACACTATTTCTCTGCGCCACAGATTAATGGCAGAGGAAAATGAAGAGTATTTAGAAGCGGCATTGGCCGGTGATGCAGTGGAAGTCGCGGATGCCCTAGGGGATATGATGTACATTCTATGCGGCACCATTTTAAGCCACGGCATGCAACACATCATTGAAGAGATCTTCGAAGAGATTCAAGCCAGCAACATGAGTAAGCTAGGGGCGGACGGTAAACCGATCTACAGAGAGGATGGAAAGGTGATGAAGGGGCCTAATTATTTCAAACCCAATATTGGCGCTATTTTAGAAAAGCACCTTAAGGCCTAAGACTAGCCTTAGACGGTCTTAGTTCAAAGTTAGGTGAACAATCTTCCAACCAATATTCAGTATCGTTATTGATAGGGGAATAAGTGGCCTGCACATCCTTAGCCATCTTAACTTTAGTAATCTTGCCATCGTGAAAATCAAGCTTCAACCAAGAGCAAGCACTACTATTAATCCCAACAGCTTGATCATCATCAAAGTTAAAAAACAAGTTTTGAGCGTTACCATTCAGGACTATGTTGTGCAATTGACCGCCTATAAATTTTCCATGGAGAAATTTACCCGCGATCTGATCAAATCTTGTAGAGTCTTCTGTTTCACTGGCGAAACCTACATCTCCAACCATGAAAACACTATCTAATCGATTTTCTATTAGTTGAATTGCCGCTGAATCTGAAGAGAATTGATTCGCATCACTCCACAAGATTGGGGTAGGGAATAACGCGAAAATCTCATGGTATTCCTCATAATTAAACTTCGGACTAATTCCCTGAAATTCTTCGCTGTAGAATGCTGTGTTACCGCGAAGTTCCACTCGCTTAAAGTCCAGAGTATCTTGACGAATATGAAGGGTATCTCCTTTAGCATAAAGGGTATCATTATCCATATCCTGTCTATAGTATACAGGGTAATGAGCATCCACATAAACTGGAGATTTAGCGTATCTTATATAATCTCCTTCAAGCACAAATCCTTGTGCTGTATCTGCAACCAAGGCACCATGACGTAGTTCGCCACTATTAGATTTCAAATTATATGTAAGAGATTTAGAAGAAATAAACTGACCTGGGGAAACCATGGAAGCTCCGCCATCAAGAATTAAATAAGTTCGATCTACTTCATAGGAGCCAAATTGACAGAATAAGGTTGTACTATCTCTCACCATAGTTGTTGGCCCAGCAAAATTGTAGACATTCTTTTTGGGGTAATACAATAGTGTATCTGTGGTCATTTTAAATGAAGAGTCCAGGGCGACAACATTTCCTCTTAGTTTGACCAATTCTATTGCAGTGTTATAGCTTCCCATATCCGAAGTCAAGCGTAATGTCTTTCTCTCCAGGGTCGATCTATTCAAGTAATATGCTGTGGCATTATTCCTGTCATATTTCAGCGAAACAGTTGCCAACCTTGACGATGGGGTATTCAATACTACATTGTTGGTTATTGTGAATATTCTTTGGTCTCCAACATATTCAAGTTCATTCCCTGTGATTCTAACTGTATCAGATTGAATAATTCGAACGTTTCCGAAAGCCTTGAAAGTATTTTGAGGTTGTTTTAGAATCGCACTATCACAATACATAAAAGCAACATCTTGTTTTAGCCCTACATTTCCGCGCAAATAATAGGTTCTTGAATTACCCGAACCTTTGACAATATCCGTGATATCGCTACTAAGAATTTGAATTTTCGTCTGTCCCCAACCGATAGTCACGGTGGAGAAAAAAAGGGCCACACAAAGTTGTATGGCCTTTCTCATTACTTTCTAAGGATTGTTTGAGCGCGGTCTGGACCCACACTAACTAAGGTAATAGGCACGCCTACTTCCTTTTCAATGAAGGCGATGTACGAATTGAACGTCTCAGGGAATTCATCCTCGCTGGTCATTTGCATCAAATCTTCATCCCAGCCAGGAACTTCTGTGAAAATTGGCTCAATCAAATCATCCTGAAGCTTGTAGGGGAGGTGGTCAATGATCTCACCGTTGTACTTATAAGCGGTACAAATCTTCAAGTTGCCAATACCCGATAGCACATCTGCTTTCATCATCATCAACTCTGTAACGCCATTAATGTTAATAGCGTATTTCAAAGCAGGTAAATCTAACCAACCACATCGACGCGGACGACCCGTGGTTGCACCAAACTCACGACCGTTTGCTTGAATGGTCTCGCCTGTAGTATCGAATAACTCGGTAGGGAAAGGTCCACTTCCAACGCGTGTACAATACGCCTTGAAAATCCCATAGACGTTTTTGATCGTATTCGGAGCAATACCCATACCCGTACAAGCACCCGCACATGTGGTGTTGGATGAGGTTACGAAGGGGTAGCTACCAAAATCAATGTCTAACAATGTGCCTTGTGCACCTTCAGCCAAGATGGTTTTTCCAGCTGCCAAGTTGGTGTGAAAATAAGGCTCACTATCAATAATATCCAATGAACGCAGGTATTCGATAGCTGCAAACCAAGTAGGCTCTAGTTCATCGAGATTGTATTCAAAACCAGCGTACCCACTGAGTAATTGCTTGTGTTTAGTGACCAATTGGTCGTAGAGTTCTAGGAAGTTATCCAGTTGGATGTCTCCAACACGTAGGCCATTTCTACCTGTTTTATCCATGTACGTTGGACCAATTCCTTTCAACGTAGAACCTATCTTCTTTTTGCCTTTGGCACTTTCGCTGGCCGCATCCAACAGCCTGTGTGTAGGCAAAATCAAATGTGCCTTACGAGAAATTTTCAAACGCTTTAATACATCTGGCTCTTGGGCAATGAGTTTATCCAACTCACCCTTAAAGATCACTGGGTCAATTACTACACCATTACCTACAACATTTAAGACATCGCGGTGAAAAACACCAGAAGGAATAGTGTGGAGAACGTGCTTCTTACCTTCAAACTCCAATGTATGCCCAGCATTTGGGCCCCCTTGGAATCGAGCGATGATATCGTACTCTTTTGTCAGTACATCAACAATTTTACCCTTGCCTTCATCACCCCATTGGAGTCCGAGTAGCACATCTACAGCCATATTTAGTTGTTGTTAGAAGGTTTGCGCTTGGCGTAGAAATACAAGCTATGGCTTTCCACATCTACACCGAACAAATCTTCAATCGTTTGTTTAATGTTTTGAATCCTTGGATCACAGAATTCGAATACTTCACCAGTATCCGTCAAAATAACATGATCGTGTTGTTTGTTGAAATATGATTTCTCGTAAAAGCTTTGGTTCTGTCCAAACTGATGTTTACGTACTAAACCACAAGTAATCAATAATTCGATGGTGTTGTATAAGGTGGCACGAGAAACTCGGTAATTCTTGTTCTTCATATTGAGGTACAAGGTTTCCACATCGAAATGGTCTTCATTTTCATAGACCTCTTTCAATATCGCGAAGCGTTCAGGAGTCTTTCTTTGGTTGTTTTCTTCCAAGTAGCGACCGAACACTTCCTTAACCTTCTCGTATGCCTCTTTTGTACCCATGAGAATTAAACCGCTAAAATACGTTGAATCAGCCGAATTTACCCACCCTAGAGACAGTACTAATGCCTTCTAATTGTTTAATATTCGTGATTGTATCCGTTAAAGCCACTTTATCCGCGACTTCTATGGTTACCTGCCCTGTGAATAACCCATCATCAACGGCAAAAGAAATAGCTTTAATATTCAAACTAAGCTCACTTGAAATGACTTTGGTAACGTCATTTACCAATCCCATTCTATCCATTCCTTCAATAAGTAGATTTATGGTCGCAAACGTACCTTTTTTATCAATCCATTTAGCCTTCAGCGTTCTATTGGCAAAACGGCTTTGTAATAACACAGCATTTGGGCAATCGTCCCTATGTACTTTTAATCCCTCTGCTGTGGTTACAAAACCAAACACGCGATCACCGGGCACAGGATTACAGCATTTTGCCAGTGTATATTCCATATCATGTTCGTCTGTACCGAAAACGAGCATGAGATCTTTCTTAGCCTCTTTTGAAAGAGGCTTCTGCTTGGCATAAGAACTCTTTACAATTCTCCGTTTGAAGTAATTAACAAGACCCGCTGTATCTCTCGCGTATTCCCTGAGCTTCTTATTGTCGATGACACCCAATCCAACTTTGTAGAATAGTTCGTCTGGATTTTTTAATCCAAAATAATTTACAAGCTTCTGAATGTTGCTGTGTGTTGCCTTTAGTTTAAGTACTTTAAGTTTACGTTCTAAAGTCGTTTGACCTTGGCCCGTAATCAATTGCTTTTCCTTCTTTAAGCTTTGACGAATCCGCTGCTTGGCCTTACCCGTTTTAACAAAGCTTAGCCAATCTTCTTTTGGTTCCTGCTTCATGGATGTTAACACTTCAATCTGATCGCCAGATTTTAAGGGAGAACTTAAAGGGACCAATTTTCCATTGACTTTCGTTCCCAAACAGTGTGCGCCAACTTCACTGTGTACATCAAAGGCAAAATCCAAGGCAGTCGCACCCTTTGGCAGGGTGACCATCTCTCCACGTGGGGTGAAAACGAATATTTCGGAAGAGAAGAGGTTCATCTTAAAGCTATCAATGAAATCTTCGCTGTCGTTATCCGGATTATCCAAAAACTCACGAATTCTTCGTAACCAAGAATCGAGCTGATTGCTGCCTGAACTATCTTCCTTGTACTTCCAGTGCGCGGCAAAACCGTTCTCAGCGATATCATCCATACGTTTAGTACGAATTTGAACCTCTACCCAGTGGCCCTCAGGGCCCATCACTGTGGAGTGTAAGCTTTCGTACCCATTGCTTTTAGGCGAGGAAATCCAATCTCTCAATCTATTCGGGTTAGGACTATAGTTTTCTGTAACCACAGAATATGCCTTCCAACAATCGGATTTTTCATTCGCCAACTTTGAATCTAGAATTATTCTGATAGCATATTTATCGTACACTTCTTCGAAAGTAACCTGCTGATTCCGCATTTTTCGACGAATAGAAAAAATACTCTTAGTTCGCTTCTTAACTTCGAACTTCAAGCCTGCCTTTTTCAAATCACCACTAACAGTCCTAGTAAACTTGTTTAAATACTCGAAATCTCTATTGACTAACTCTTCCATTTTATTGGAGAGATCCTCAAACATCTCAGGCTCTGTATATTTAAGACTAATATCCTCTAATTCCGTCTTTATGCGGAATAGTCCTAGTCGATGGGCGAGAGGGGCGTAAATGAACAATGTTTCTGATGCAATTTTTAACTGCTTATGAGCAGGCATTCCTTGCATCGTTCGCATGTTGTGCAGTCGATCTGCGAGTTTGATCAGAATAACACGAACGTCATCGGAGATGGTCAACAGCATTTTTCGGTAATTCTCTAGCTGCATGCTACTCTCCATACTAACCACACCGGAAATTTTTGTGAGACCGTCTATCAATCGAGCGATGTTCGGATTGAACATATTCTCAATATCCTCTAAAGTATAATCCGAATCTTCGACAACATCATGCATTAGCGCTGTCGCTATACTCGTGGGTCCAAGACCTATTTCCGTAGCTACAATCTGTGCTACTGAGATAGGATGCGTGATATATGGCTCACCTGATTTTCTGTGCACTCCTTTGTGTGCATCTTTCGCTAATTGAAACGCACGAGTAATGAGCTGGTTGTCCGCTTCCTCAGTCTTATACTCAATGCTGTTAAGTAAATCCTGAAAGGCGCCTTCTACCAAATGATAATCTCTGTCCTCGTTTGCGGTCATCTAATAATCTATTAAAAATATCGCAGGGCGTTTGTGTAAATCTATCTGCTCACTTTTCCATTGCGCAATGGTCTTAGTGGCAATAAACTCCGTTTCTAAGGTAATATCTACGGCGATACAAAGCTTGGACTCAGGATGTAAAGTTGCCGCCAATTCTTCTAGCAATTTATTGTTCCGGTATGGGGTTTCCATGAAAATCTGAGTGATACCATCCCTACTATCCTTTATCATGGCCTGAAACACACGTTTTCTAATAGGCTTATCAAAAGGTAAATAGCCTCTAAAAGTGAATTGCTGTCCATTGAAACCACTTGCCATCAGAGCCAGTAAAATAGAGGAGGGACCAACCATAGGAACCACTGGCAAACCCTTTCTATGCGCAATGCTGACAATTTCTGAACCTGGGTCCGCTACACAGGGTACCCCCGCTTCAGAAATAATACCGACATCCTCACCTAGTTCTACAGGTTTCAGAAACAAGGGGAGATCTAAAGGATCGGTTTGCTTATCAATAATTTCGAACTTAAGCTCTTGTTGGTTCTTATCTGGATGTATGCTTTTAATGAAAGCGCGAGCTGTACGCTCATTTTCAACGATAAAATACGTCAACCTACCCAACATTTGTTGTACATCGAGAGGTAAAACCTTATCGCCAGATGTAGGCCCCAAAGTGTTGGGTATTAAATATATAGTCCCTTTCATGTGTGCTTTTCTAAGAAGGCGTCAATGGCCTTATCCAACATTCTAAACACATGCGCAAATCCACTTTGCCCCCCAGTATAGGGGTCGGGTATTTGTGCATTTCTTCCAGGTTCTAACTCGTTCATAATCAATCTTACCTTGCCTTTCAAACCCTCTTCAGGGGCCATGTTACATAAGTTCGTATAGTTAGAAGAATCCATGGCGAATAGAATATCGAAGTCATAGAAATCCTGCTCGCGTACGGGACGGGAACGTAAATGGTCAATATTGATATTGTTCTTTTTAGCTTCAAGAATCGATCTCGTATCGGGGCGCTCCCCTTCATGCCAACCTGAAGTCCCCGCAGAATCTACGCTCCAACCTTTTGGAAGTTTAGATTCTAATATGCCATGGGCGAGGGGAGAACGACATATGTTCCCAAGACAAACCATTAATATCTTCATAATAAAAAAGAGTCAGTACCCGAAGATACTGACTCTAAATAGCATTCGATCGAATTTGATTACGATAAAGTCAATCGTTTTTGCAGTTCCTCAACGTAGGTTCTGAAACGCTTGTCTGTTTCTCGCAGGTTATTCACAGTTCTACATGCGTGGAGTACCGTGGCATGATCCTTATTTCCACATTGCTGGCCAATTGAAGCCAAGCTATTCTTTGTTAACTGCTTAGAGAAGTACATAGACAATTGACGTGCCTGTACAATTTCACGTTTACGTGTTTTACTCTTGAGTAGTTCTAGTGGCATATCGAAGTAATCGCACACTACCTTTTGGATGAAATCAATAGAGATCTCTCTTGTAGTGCTCTTCACGAACTTATCTACCATAGACTTAACAAGTTCCATCGTGATTTGCTTCTTGTTCAAGCTACTCTGTGCTAGAATGGAGATCAATGCACCTTCTAATTCGCGAATATTTGAATTAATCGCATAGGCTATGTATTCGATAATTTCTTGATCAATCTCTATACCATCGTTATAGAGTTTCTTTACAAGAATAGCGACACGCGTCTCAAGATCTGGTTTTTGTAAATCTGCACTCAAGCCCCACTTGAAGCGGCTCAACAAACGCTGTTCCATACCTTGAAGCTCAACAGGAGCTCTATCAGAAGTCAAGATGATTTGATTACCGTTCTGATGCAAGTGATTGAAAATCTCAAAGAATACATCCTGTGTTTTTTCCTTTCCAGAAAAACTTTGAACATCGTCAATGATCAACACATCTATCATTTGATAGAAGTGTACAAAATCATTCTTGGTATTATTTCTAATGCTATCAATGAATTGTTGAGTAAATTTCTCTGCACTCACATACAATACAGTCTTCTCAGGATAGTTATCCTTTATCTCAACGCCTATGGCATGCGCAAGGTGAGTTTTACCTAAACCTACACCGCCGTATAGCATCAGAGGATTGAAAGATGTGCCCCCCGGGTTTTTAGATACTGCGAAACCGGCACTTCTAGCCAAACGGTTACAATCCCCTTCGATGAAATTATCGAAATTATAGCTAGGATTAAGCTGACTATCAATATTCAATTTCTGAAGTCCAGGTATGACAAAAGGATTCTTGATTCCCTTTTCGTTTCCAATCTTCATTGGCATATGGACAGATTGAGGACTAAGCTTTTTGCGGCCTGCACTGGGTAACTTCATAGTCGGAGGAGTAGCATTATCGTAAGTATTCTCTAATACTATACTATATACCAATTTTGCATTCTCGCCCAAGCACTTGGTAATCGCTGATTTAAGTAGTTGTATGTAGTTTTCCTCTAGATATTCGTAGAAGAATTTAGAGGGAACTTGAACAGTTAAAACATTCCCTTGAATCTTGAGTGGTTTGATCGGTTCAAACCAAGTTGCAAAACATTGTTCATCTACGTTATCATTAATGAATTGAAGGGTATCTTTCCAAACAGCGTTAACGCTTTTATCCATGGTCAAAAATCTCTTATCGAAGGACGTTCATTCCTTCGTTAGTCGTTGATTAAACTAAAATCTATGTGGGTGGCAAAAATGGCGGTGAGTGAGGCCTCCATAACTTGCATTACAAATGTGTTTATAAATTCCCTTTTAAAAAAATTTTTTGAGGGTTGTGTTAATAAAAAGTTTTTGTTAAGGGCCGGCTTATAACCCTGAAAATCAGTTGATTAAATAATTATCCAAAAATTCTAGGTATAAATTACTGCTGCTTAGTCCTAATGTGCATAAATAGTACGCTTAGGGCATTTCGTACAACTAATAATCCATTTCAAAAAAGATTACTTTGGATCTTAGAATGGAACTAAATATTTCAAATATTACAGAATTTCGCCCTAGGTATTCGGAGACGGATCAGATGGGTGTCGTGTACTATGGAAACTACGCCTCTTATTTTGAAGTTGGGCGAGTAGAATTGCTTCGTCAAATAGGAATGACTTACGCACAAATGGAAGAGCTTGGGACAATGCTCCCTGTGGTGCATATGAGTATCGATTTTAAGCGTGGTGCGAAGTACGACGAGCAAATATTTTTGGAAACCAAATTGATTGAGCTCCCTACGAGGAAGATATCATTTTACCACCACCTTAGAGATGAGTCAGGTAATACACTGGTTACCGGTAAAGTAGTACTTGTTTTTTGTGATACAAAAAGCTTCAAGCCTAAGAGTTGTCCTCCGGATTTAGAAGCTTTGCTTAAGGCACTTTAAAGGTTATCATTTCTCCCGAATCAAGGGTTACAGAAATCATAATCACTTGATTATCATTGATTAATAGTGATTCCGCAGTGCTTATTGTACGTAAAAGTTGACCCGCCGTATTGAATAAGCTTATGCTCATTTTAGTCGCTGCTTTAGGTTTCAACAACCACCCGTCTTCCGTGTAGTATAATTGACAGCTATTTAATTCCGTTAGTTCCTTTATATCGTTCTGATTTAGGATGTTTTTCGGCGCTCCAAAGCTTTGTTGAATCTGAGATTGATATGCGCCACCGGTAATTAAAGAATCTGCGAAAAGAATGTTTTGAGCAATTTTTCTCAAACCTTGGTTTGGCATTAACATGTGTACTGCTTCCAAAATGATTTGGTCTGCAACAGCAGGCTGAACCCCCGCAGCACTGGAAAACTCGAGCATGGCACTAGACATCAAATCTGTATGTTGGTAGATGTTGGAGAAGAATATCGTATTGTAATTCTTGGATCCATCATAACTGATGGAGCGTCCATTCCAAAACGTATTGTTTCCGTCCCAATCAAATACTCTCGTACTAGTTATGCCTAATCGGCGACCGTAGCGTTCCGCGAAATAATCTCCGAAGGATTCGTCGAACGTCCTTCTTTCAGTACCAGTATTTGTATTTGGTGCGGCACCATGAGATATGGCATGACTCAACTCATGAATGATCACATCAGCATCTTCAGCATCATCCACACCCCCTTCGCCAAAGTACAGACGGGGAGGGGTGTACCCGAAGTTGAACATACTTTGGTCCTGACCATTTAACGCTTGTGGATCCACATGAATGGCGTAGTTCAACACACTATCATATCCCAAGCTATCTAGGTATTGATTCCAACGCGTAATGTGGTAGACGACCATCACTTGCTCAAAGGCATCATCAGAACGACTGGCCATCCATTGCGAGGCATTGGTACTAGGAGCAATGTATGGAGCATCAAAATCTACTACTTTGAGGTATTGATTCTCTAGTATGGCGCCACCAGCGTTGGTATTGACGGTGATACTATCTACAATGGTCAGGGAATCTAAAACGGTCCCATTTCCATCGTTCATGTCTACATAACTTCCACCATAACTGTATCCAAAGGGGGTGAGGGGATCTGGATTAAACACTCGAACAGCAACGGTAGTATCCAGGGCATGTACGGTGAGATCACGTCGCTCGAGTATGTTTCCATTTTGAGAAATAACCAACTCGTGTTTTGAACCCAATACAATGGTATCTACTTCAACGGACTTCCAAGTATTATCGGCATATAATAATGCGGGACCTTGGGGAGAAGCAGGTAATTGGTCCAACATATCGAAAGAAATGCTTCTCCATGACTTCAGCTTTTGACCAGTAAAAGATCTTGCCTCCAAATATTGCCCGTCAACAATCGCCAAACCTTTGTATTCTATGGTATATCGCTCATAGGTCGCGAACGGCGTCTTTTTCGTTAGGGTATGGCGGTATTCTATGCCTGGACGATTTTGCGCGAAAGAGATGCTACAAATCAGCGCGAACAGTAAGGAGATGATTGGCTTCAAGTTGACCTTTGATTTCTTCGAAATTACTTCTTATTACCGAGATATGATAGGTCAACGTTGCCTCTTGGTTGCGCTCGATTATTTCGACTGCAGGGGATTGGCAGATTCGCTCCACAGAGGAGATTTGATCATAGCCAAACTTTATGCTCATGGGCCAAGTCAGTTTGGATTCCAATATGGGTGCAATATCAATAACGGCCCGAGTAGCATCTCCATAGGCTGAAATTAAACCAGAGACCCCCAGTTTTGTGCCTCCGAAATACCGAACCACAACTACTGCGACATTGTACAATTCAGCGGAAATTAGAGCTCGGAGTATAGGTGCACCAGCGGTATTCGAGGGTTCTCCATCGTCAGAGAAACGTTCCAACAGGCTGTCTGGATCAATCCTGTAGGCCCAACAATGATGATTTGCCTTGGGCTCTTGTTTTTTGATAAGGGCCAATTGGTTTAAAAAGCTCTCCGTTGATTGCACCGGGAGCAAGTAAGCCTTGAACACACTGCCTTTCTCTTTGATATCTGCAACCCACGGTTGTGCTATGGTGCGATAGCTATCCAATGCTCTTATTGTATTGGTCCGAACCCAACATTATGGAGGAATTCGGATAGATCGAAATTGCCGGTATCCCCTGGCCTAAGGATTCAGAACTAACGTATTCGTGGTATTCGTCCACGAGGTTCGCGCTAACGAAGGAAGATTGCAGGGTGGGACCGCCTTCGACCAATATGCTATACACGCTATGTTCGATGAGTTTAGGTAGCCAATAGGCCACATCTCTTGTATCTGCTTGAATACAATCAAATCCAGGGATTACTTCTGTAGTTACGATCAATGGGGAAATATCTAATGTCGATAATTCCTTGGGTCCAATTGTTAAAGAACTCGATCCTACGATAATTGGCCGCGGAGCTGTACCTCCAAAATGCCTGAGGTTTAATTTAGGTCGGTCCAATACTAGCGTTTTAGCGCTAATGAGTATACCGTCGTACTCAGCCCTTAATCTGTGTGTATTAATGGCCGCTATAGGACCAGATATAGTCGCAGCCGGCATTTCAGTACTTTCCCGAACGTGATCTACGTATCCATCTTGTGAACGCGCCCATTTCAACGCGATATAAGGTCTCTTTTTTAAGAAGTTAACAAAGAATACCTTATTCAGTGCTTCAAACGCTTCAGGGTCTTCGTATGTATCTACTTTGACGTCGTGTTGTTCGAGGTAAGCCTTGCCGCGGCCTGCAACTAAGGGATTGGGGTCTAGACATCCAATCACCACTCGTTGTACCCCATGTTCCACTAGAAGATGACTGCAGGGTGGTGTTTTGCCGAAATGAGAACAAGGCTCAAGACTACAGTAAACAGTCGATTCTGGGAGTAATGATGGGTTTTTCACAGATCGGATGGCCATCACTTCCGCGTGGGGTTCGCCGGCGCGGTGATGGTAGCCTTCACCTATAATTTGACCGTTGTATACTACCACTGCGCCCACTAACGGGTTGGGAGAAGTGTTGCCGCGAGCATAATTGGCCAATTGTAAGCAACGTGTGAGAAACTTGCGATCTGACATGTAACAAAGGTAGGGTAGTGTAGCTATTTTCGAGATATATGAAATCACTTTCGACATATAGAAACGCAGCATTGTCTGCACTTGTCCACTTCTATGACGAGCGTGAGGCGCAAAACGTGGTTTCATACTGGTTTGAGCAACGGTTGGGAGTTACTCGAACGGATTTCGTTTTAAAGCTAGAAGAACTTATTGATTTCCCAAGTTTTGAGGGGGATTTATCTCGCCTACAGCAATATGAGCCGGTACAATATGTATGCGGTCGTGCACCGTTTATGGACTTTTGGCTTGAGGTAAGCGGGGCTACTTTGATTCCGAGACCCGAGACGGAAGAATTGGTCCAATGGGTCCTAGATACTCTTCCACCGCAAAAACTCACCTTATTAGATGTTGGCACAGGCAGTGGAGCCATTGCCATCGCCTTAAAACGTGCTCGACCGGATTGTAGCGTCATTGCGATAGATGTGGATCCTGAAGCACTTGATATCGCTCGTCGTAATGCGCATGAATGTGGTGAGACCATAGATTTTATCCAGGTTGATGTATTGGCGGAACACTTACCGGCAGCAGATATTATCATTAGTAATCCACCATATATCCCGTCGATGGAGCGGAAATCGATGGAACCGCATGTTATTCATCACGAACCTGGTTTGGCCCTGTTCGTGCCTGATAATGATCCGTTGTTGTTTTATCGAATTATATCTCAGCAGGCGTCCACAGTTTTCTTTGAAATACACATGGAATTAGGCAAGGAAATGCGGGAGATGTTGGCTAAATTTGGATTCGATCGAATAGAACTACGGAAGGACCTGCAAGGGCGCGACCGAATGATATTAGCACAGCGATGAATCCACAAGAACGTATTACCGATCTTAGAACTGCGCTCCATGAGCACAACCACAGGTACTACATACTGGATAAACCCACTATTTCAGATTTTGAATTTGACCAATTACTGAAGGAATTAGAGCAACTCGAGCGCCAGTTCCCTGAGTTCTACGACGAAAACAGCCCAACCAAGCGTGTGGGCGGAAGTGTCGTGAAGTCCTTCAACACAGTGGCGCATCAATATCCTATGCTGTCTTTAGGCAATACGTATAATTGGGAGGAGTTGGCTGATTGGATTGGGCGCGTCGAGAAATTGGCCCCTGAATCAACCTTTGTTTGTGAACTCAAATACGATGGAGTTGCTATTGGCATTCGATACGAACACGGCAAACTTGTCCAAGCAGTGACTAGGGGAGACGGTACTCAAGGAGATGATATTACTACCAACGTGCGCACTATTAGAAGTGTACCCTTACAGCTTAATGGACCTGCACCTGAGAGTTTTGAAATTCGCGGAGAAATCGTGTTGCCACACGCGGCATTTGAGCGTTTAAATGCAGCGAGAAGGGCCGAGGGTCAGGCTGAATTTGCAAATCCACGTAACTGCGCCTCGGGAACACTCAAACTTCAGGACAGTAGTGTTGTGGCCTCCAGGGGGCTGGATGCTTACTTGTACTTTGTCTTGCCGGATGGAGTACTTGTGGATACGCATAGTAAAACTATAGAAGCAGCTGGCGATCTTGGATTCAAAGTGCCAAGAAAATCGGACAAATACATTGCTGAATGTGCAGGGATTGAAGAGATCAAATCATTCATAGAATATTGGGATGTCGAGCGTCATCATCTTCCATTCGACATCGACGGCATCGTCATCAAAGTCAATGATTACAAGGCTCAACAAGATTTGGGCTTCACCGCAAAATTCCCTCGATGGGCCACTGCGTTCAAGTTCAAGGCGGAGCAGGTAAGTACGAGGTTAGAGCACGTGAGTTACCAGGTTGGACGCACCGGGGCCATTACCCCTGTTGCCAACTTGAAGCCCGTATGGCTAGGTGGGACTACTGTGAAGCGTGCCTCCTTGCATAACCAAGATCAAATTGCCCTGCTTGATTTGCACGAAGGGGATGAGGTCTTTGTGGAAAAGGGAGGTGAGATTATTCCTAAGGTAGTAGGTATTAAGCTGGATGCGAGAGAAGATGATGCGGTGCCCGTAGAGTTTATTAGTCACTGTCCGGAGTGTCAAACAGAATTGGTCCGAAAAGAAGGAGAGGCCCAGCATTATTGCCCGAATGCCAGCGGATGTACGCCACAAATAAGCGGTCGTATTCAACATTTTATTTCACGTAAAGCCATGGATATCATGGGCATGGGGAGCGAAACAGTGCAACTTTTCGTGGAGAAAGGCCTCATACACTCGATTGCGGACTTATACGACCTGACGTACGATCAAATCATTTCGCTAGAAGGATTTAAAGAAAAGAGTGTGACCAATTTGCTCGAAGGCCTCACCGCCTCCAAACAAATCCCCTTTGATCGCGTTTTATTCGGCTTGGGCATTCGCCATGTTGGGGCGACTGTGGCAAAAAAATTGGCACGTCATTTCGGAAGCATGACTGAATTATTACAAGCTGATTTTGAGACTCTTAAAGCTGTTGATGACATTGGTGAGGTTATTGCGCTTCAGCTTACGGAATACTTTAATGAGGATGCAAACTTGGAAGAATTGGCCAGGTTGCAGCAAGCCGGTCTTCAGTTTGAGATGGAGGTCGTGGACACACCTTCTGAGGGTCCTCTAGTAGGGGCTAAGGTGGTGGTGAGCGGCGTATTTGAATCATTCTCTCGCGATGAACTCAAAACATTGATCGAAACCTTGGGGGGGCAAAATGTGAGCAGTATCAGTGCAAAAACTACGTTTGTTGTTGCTGGAGAAGGTATGGGCCCATCCAAAAAGGCCAAAGCAGAAAAGCTAGGAGTGAGGATTTTATCAGAAGAAGAATTTAAAAGAATGATGCCATGAATCGTATCAAGCAATATTTCTTAAAGCAAGGGTTGAAAAACGCTCACCCAAGTACTAAGGCAATAACTAGCAATGACCCAAAGGTTACAGTTTTAACCAGGAATCTAATCGAAATAGAGGTTGTTAAGAGTCATTTCAGCTGGGTGGATTATGTGTACTATGAAGACTTAAAAAGACCAAAAGATACCCCTACCAAAACCTCACATTTGTTTAAAGATGATCTCGATTATAAGGGTGTACCTAAAAGAACCATTCCCGAACCAGAAGGAAATCATATCTTGATTAATCTTGAACCAAATCCACCAATTTTATCTTGGTACTGGTCCGCTAGAAGCTATGATTTAAAAGTTGACCTATGTAATGTTTATCCGCAAGCCGATATACAAATTGGCCCCGGTAAATCGGATACGTTAAGGGATAAAATTGAAATCTTAAAAAAGACATTGAACATTATAACGAAATGAGAACCATTGATCTAACAGGAGTGGGAGTTGCGCTGATAACCCCATTTCACCAGGATAAGTCTGTTGATTATCAAGGATTGCAAAAACTAGTCGAACATTGCATAAGCAATGGGGTAGATTACCTCGTTGTTAACGGCACTACTGCAGAGAATCCTACGTTAACCCCGGAAGAGAAAACATTGATTTTACAGACTGTTATATCAACAGCAGAAAATCGTGTCCCCGTCATTTATGGTATCGGCGGCAACAACACGCAAGCTTTAGTGGATGAAATTTCCAATTTTGATGTGGAAGGGGTTAGCGCGATTCTTAGTGCGAGCCCATATTACAACAAACCCACACAGAAAGGTATCTACCAACATTACGCTGCCTTAAGTCAATGCAGTACATTGCCTATCATCTTGTACAATGTACCTGGTCGAACCAGCAGTAACATTAGTGCGGAAACTACGGTGCGTTTAGCCAAGGACTTTGGGAATATCGTAGCTATCAAAGAGGCGAGTGGAAATTTGGATCAGATCACTGAAATCTTAATTAATCGCCCGGACGGCTTCCAAGTCATTTCCGGAGATGATAACTTAACCTTACACATGATGCTTCTTGGTGGCGAAGGGGTCATTTCAGTCAGTGGTCAAGGCGTACCAGAAGTGTTCTGTTCAATGGTTGATGCTGCAGTAGATGGAGATTTTTACACTGCACGAGCGGTACATTTATCGCTTTTTGATCTTACCAATTTATTGTTTGCGGAAGGGAATCCTGCGGGTGTTAAAGCGCTCCTTGATTTAAGAGGTATTTGTGGCGATACGGTTCGTTTGCCTCTGGTTTCAGCAAGTTCAAATTTAAGAGAGCAGATAAACACTGCCTTATCAACACTAACTGTGTAATGTGTTGATGCAAGCATTTAAATCAGCTAATACGATTTAATAGCAGGATAATTTCATATGCTTGATGACGAGTTATTCTCTATTAATTTTGCTCTTTACAAGTCTGCTAAAAACACTACATTTGCACCTTCATGAAGGTACCGTTTATACCATATTTAGTCGGGGTTTCCCTATTGTTAGCGAGCTGTGGTGAATACCAGGAAGTACTCAAAAGCAAGGACTTGGATTATAAATTTTCCAAAGCAGTGGAATATTACGACGCTGGAGAATACAATAAAGCCTACCCCTTGTTCGACGAGTTAATCACTTTGTACCGCGGCACGCACAAAGCGCAAGAAGTATATTTCTACTATGCGCACACCTTGTACAAACAAAGAGATTTCATCCTGGCTGGTTATCACTTTAAGAATTTTTACAAGACGTTCCCGAACAATGAAAAGGCGGATGAGGCAGCATTTTTAACTGCTTATTGCTATTATTTAGAGGCACCTGAGCACAGCTTAGATCAAGCTTACACGTATAAGGCAATTAATGAGATTCAATTATTTATAAATACCCATCCTGGCTCAGATAAGCTCGAGGAGTGCAATGAGTTCATGGAGGATTTAAGAAGTCGGCTAGAAACGAAAAGTTACGAAATCGCGTATCAATATTTTCATACTCGAAATTATAAAGCAGCCATTACTGCGTTTACCACGACACTTCGTGAATTCCCAGATACACCGTATCGTGAAGATGCCATGTACTACAGAGCAATTGCAGCATACAGACTAGCTGACAATAGCTTAGAGCAGCTTCAAGAAGAGCGCTACCGTGAAGCGAGAACCGCTCTTAATGACTTTGAAGTCGCTTTCCCGTCGAGTGAAAGACTCGAAGATTTAAAGAAAATGAATCCTTAATACATCCTAATAACTATGGATTTTAAAAAAATGCAAGCGGATAAAACAACCCGCACGCACAACATCAACGAAATCGATGCCACAACGGATAACGTTTATGAAGCATTGACAATCATCGCTAAACGTGCTGAGCAAATAAATGACACAACACGTGAAGAGCTCCATGCCAAGCTTGAAGAATTTGCCTCATCTACAGAATCATTAGAGGAAATCTTTGAAAATAAAGAGCAAATTGAAGTGAGTAAATTCTACGAAAGCTTACCAAAACCAACAGCTCTAGCATTGCAAGAGTGGTTGGAGAATAGAATTTACTTCCGCAAGGAAGAAGAAAAGTAATCGCTATATGAGCCTTTTGTATAAGCGAAAGGTACTGCTCGGTGTTTCCGGGAGTATTGCTGCATACAAAAGCGCTTTTATTGTGCGAGAACTCATCAAGAGGGGTGCTGAAGTCCAGGTAGTCATGACCCATGCTGCTAAGGATTTCATAACCCCTCTTACGTTATCTACCTTAAGTAAACGACCTGTATACAGTGAGTTTATTGAAGATGATCAAAAGGCTTATGGTGTTTGGAATAATCACGTGGACATGGGATTATGGGCTGACCTCATGCTCATAGCACCAGCCTCCTCAAACACCTTATCCAAAATCGCAACAGGGGCATGCGATAATTTATTGACAGCCGTTTACTTGAGCGCCAAATGTCCTGTCTTTGTTGCACCGGCAATGGATTTGGACATGTATGCCAACGGTGCGACACAAGAAAACCTTAGCACACTCAGTGCAAGAGGTGTTCACATCATAGATAGTGAGGAAGGAGAGCTTGCCTCAGGGCTAGAAGGGAAGGGACGTCTAGCGGAGCCGGAACATATAGTAGAAGCGATCGAAGCAAATTTGGCCAAATCATTACCCTTATCTGGGAAACAGGTTCTCATCAATGCGGGTCCTACGCACGAATACATTGACCCTATTCGATTCATTGGAAACAATAGTTCAGGTAGGATGGGAGTGGCTATTGCTCAGGCCTCAAGAAAACTAGGCGCTGATGTTGCCTTAGTGCTTGGTCCAACAGATACGGCCTTAGACCTACAAGGACTTAAAGTCATTCGAACTACTTCCGCTGAGGACATGTGGTTGGCTATGAAAGCGTCGTTCGCAAATGCGGACTTAACTATTTGTACTGCTGCGGTCGCTGATTTCACGACTGTTAGTCAAAGTGCTCAAAAGATGAAGAAAGGGGCTGAGTCCGAGCTCATCATTAAAATGATACCTACTAGAGATATTCTTGCATCCTTGGGAGCGCTGAAAAGTGCTGGTCAAAGGTTAGTAGGTTTTGCGCTAGAAACTCAGAATGGTGTGGAATACGCTAAAGGTAAACTTGTCAAAAAAAACGCTGATGCCATTGTGCTCAATGAAATGAGTAAAGAGGGTGTTGGGTTCCACACGAAAACCAACGAAGTCACCGTTTTCTTATCCGATGGTACATCCAAAAACTATCCTTTGCAATCAAAAGAAGATTTAGGGGGCCAATTGGTTCAAGATTTCATCCATTGGTTTAACTTGTAAGAATGAAAATTCGAATCTTACTATTTCTGTTACTTCTGGGTAATATATTATCAGCCCAAGAACTTAGGGCCACCGTTAAGGTCCTGAGCCCCGAAGTACAGGCTACTAACAAAGACATTTTTCAAGCCTTAGAAACTAGTCTAGACAATTTCCTCAATGGGAATTCATGGACGGATTATAAATATGCCGACGAGGAGCGTATCGAATGTAGTTTCATCCTCACTGTAAAGAGTTTGAACGGAAATAAGTTTGATGCCACGCTTCAGGTTCAATACTCTAGACCTATCTATGGTTCTAAATACAATAGCCCGGTACTAAATATCCTAGACAAGGATGTAGTTTTTAGCTATCGAGAAAATGAACCCATCGATTTCCAACAGAACTCATACACCACTAATCTTAGCTCGATTTTAGCCTTCTACGCCTATACCATTATAGGGGCCGACAGAACGACATTTAAAGCCAATGGCGGCGATGCAGAGTTCGCCATTGCACAAAGTATTGTTACCACAGCGCAAAGTGGTGGTGGTGCGAGCGGATGGAAAAGCTTCGACGGTACCAAGAATAGATTTTGGATTGCGGATCAACTCAATAGCCCGGTATTTGAACCGGTTAAAGAATGTTGGTACCTGTACCACCGGCAAGGTCTAGATCTAATGTACAAGGTAGAAAACCACGAACAGGCCTTGTCCACCATGAGCAATGCATTACAAAAGCTTCAAGAACCCAATCAAAAGCGTCCAAACAGTTGGCTTTTAAACATCTTCTTCGACGCCAAACATGGGGAAATTGTGAATGTGTTCAACACCGCTTCGTCATTGGGTATAGACACAAAGAATCTCCAATCAACGCTGGAGAATATCGATCAAACCCATTCTAGTGAATACGCCAATCTCGGGGCTAAAAAATGATTACACGTCTAAGCATATCGAACTTCATTCTTATAGATACCCTAAACATCAATGTAGGGGAGGGAATGACCGTGTTGACTGGGGAAACAGGTGCGGGTAAGAGTATCTTACTAGGGGCTCTAGGCGCTGCACTTGGAAACAGAATGCCGTCTAAAGGATTATTAAAGGATCCAAGTAAAAAGGCAATTATAGAAGTGAGTTTCCAAGTTTCTGAGAGCATGCGAGGCGCTTTTGAATCCAAGAACTTTGATTTTGAACTCACTACGGCTTTTCGTCGAGAGCTTTTGCCCACCGGTAAATCGCGTGGTTTTATCAATGATACTCCTGCAAAAAGCGCAGATCTAAACTTCTTCGCATCGCTTTTGGTTGATATCAATAGCCAAAGCGATAGTGGCCTCTTACAGAATGTTCAAGAACAATTAGATCTCATCGATAGCTTCGAATCTGTTGAAGTTGAGAAGGCCGCGTATGCTGCTGCATTTAAGGAATGGAGAGGGAGTATAAAGGAATTAGATCAGCTTCAATCCTCAAATGAAGAGAACGATCTGGACTACCTTGAATTTCTATATCATGAGCTAGACAAGGCCAACGTCAAAAAAGGGGAGGTCAGTACCATTGAAAATACACTGGCTAGAGTAAAAGATCAGCACAAATATGCAGAGCGGATTGAAGAATTAAATCAGCTGTATTCCAAGGATGGCGGGGTAATGGACCAATTATTTACCCTAGAATCTAAATTGCAACGATTGGCCAGTGATCAATCTGAATTTGAAGATGAACTTATTGAATTACAATCTGTAATCGCTGTGTTGCAGCACTTAGAAAAGTCTACAGCCCAAAGAGCTAATGAACTAAATCAAGTGGTAGATGTAGACGCCCTTCAGGAGCGACTTTCAAAGATTAATACCCTAGTTCGCAAACATAAACTGCTCGATGCCGATGATCTTGTTGACAAATTCGATGAGATTGCCGGACGTATTCATGCCATTCATCACAAGAGCAATCGTATCACGGAACTCACCTCTTTGATTAACGATTGGTCTCTTAAGGTTCAAGAGTTAGGGGAAATCCTGCAAGTTCTGCGCATAAAGGCATCCGTACAAATCCAGCAAGCCCTGAATGAGTCTTTGGCTAGTGTGGATCTTCCGAAAGCCAAATTAGAATTGATGTGGGAAGAAACTTCACCTACTAAATTTGGCACGTTTAAGCCTGTTTTTAAGTTTTCCGCGAATCCAGGTTCGCCCATGGAAGTATTGTCCAAAGTGGCTTCGGGTGGTGAAGTGAGCCGGGTAAAACTGGCATTAAAAAGCGTGCTTAGCCAACACATGAGTCTGAGCTGCCAAATCTTTGATGAGATAGACACCGGAGTGAGCGGATCTACTGCCGAGCGCGTAGGCGCAGCGATGAAAGCACTGTCGAAGCGTCAACAGGTCATTACTATTACGCACTTACCACAAGTTGCGGCCTATGGTCACCAGCACTGGAAGGTGGAAAAAATCCAAACCGATACGACTACAAATACTTCCGTTACCTCCCTAAATGACTCAGAGAGGGTACAGGAGGTCGCTCGCATGTTAAGTGGAGCGTTAATAACAAATGCCGCTCTCAAGCAAGCAGAAGTATTGTTGTACCGCGATTAAGACTATTTTAGCGGTTCAAATCAACACGAATAACTATGTCAAATGGACTATTGAGTGGTAAATGCGGTATTGTTTTTGGCGCTCTTAATTCAGATTCTATCGCCTGGAAAGCTGCAGAGGCAATTCATGCACAAGGCGGTAAGGTAGTATTGACCAATGCACCAATTGCCATGAGAATGGGTGAGCTCAACGGATTGGCAGAGGCCATCGATGCTCCGATCATCCCCGCGGATGCCACAAGCATGGAAGACCTAGAAAAACTCATTCAGGGCGCAATGGACCACTTCGGAGGTAAATTAGATTTCATCTTACACTCGATTGGTATGAGTGTAAACGTCCGTAAAGGCAAGCATTATACAGACTTGAATTACGACTGGTTGCAAAAGGGATGGGACGTTAGTGCCGTCAGCTTCCATAAAGTAATGCAAACTGCCTGGAACCTGGATGCTATGAACGAGTGGGGTTCTATCCTAGGTCTCACATACATGGCAGCGCAACGTACGTTCCCAGATTACAACGATATGGCTGATAATAAGTCGTACCTAGAAAGTATCGCGCGCAGCTTTGGTTACCACTGGGGTGTAAAGAAAAATGTTCGTGTGAATACCATCTCTCAAAGCCCTACACCAACCACGGCAGGTAGCGGTGTTAAAGGTTTTGGTGGATTTATTGCCTACGCTGAGAAAATGTCTCCTTTGGGCAATGCTACTGCTGAGGATTGTGCAAACTATTGTGTGGCCATGTTCTCTGACTTGACCAAACGTGTTACCATGCAAAACCTATACAACGATGGAGGGTTCAGCAACATGGGAGTTAGTGATCTAGTGATGGCTCAATTCATGGAAGGAGAAGAGTAAAATCCAACCTCATAATTAAGTAAAAAGCCACCCTTTATGGGGTGGCTTTTTTGTAGATATCAAATCCTGCCTTTGGATATTCTCTCAGGAGCTCAAACCCTTCGGGAGCAGCTTCCCCTCGGACATTTAAGTAAAGATCTTGGGGCGCTTCGCAGAGTTGAATCTTTTCATAACGCGCTGCGATGGCCGCCCACTTCCATTGAGACGGTAAATGTGCGACCTGAATAGAAGACTTAGGGTAATCTGCTGAAATGGATTTCATTGCCTTAATTACGTGCTTATCACGCGACGGACTCTTAGAGAAATAGATACTTAGACCTATGGCGACAACCCAAATACTGAGATTTGCGTAGGTTAATCTAATGACCCATTTTTTACGTTGAATACTCCAAGGCCAAGGATTTTGCTCCAGTAGGATAGCAAAACCCAGCATCCAATATGCCATGGCAGGCATGAAATAGTAGTGATGCTGACGATCCATAAAAAGAAAGGGTACAGTAGCACTTAAGGCTATCATAAAAAAGAATGTCGATTCACGCCTCATCTTATATCTGGCCTTTAGTCTAAAAATTAAGACCAGTAATACTGCAACGGGAATTAAGAATTGCCTACTTATAACTATCAAGCTATCACTCACTGATCCAGCTTGCTCGCGAAGGCCACTTAATGTTGGCATTAATTGCCTATTTATATATCCTTCGAAAAACTTGTTGAAATCGGGAATGTATAAGTACGAATAGCTGAATAACAGGCTAAACACAGTCATCCAAGCCAATCCACTCCATAAACTAGCTTTTCGATGTTCAGGAAATAATACTGCAAAAATGGGAAGTACAATGATGACAAACCCTCCAACTGGCCCTTTAACTCCTAATGCGATGTAGAAAAGAACTCCAGCTAGTGCACTCCAAAAATAATTTCGTTTGATAGTACCCTCGATCAATAACCACACAACGGCGAGGGTAGCTGTATTGAGCGGCGCCTCAAGCATATTATTTTGGTGTACCCAAATAACTCCTGGAGTCAACGTCCATAATAACTGTGGGATCCATGCTCGATGACCTGCTGGCATAAACAAAGACCATAATCTTCGCATCATTAATATGCTGAGTCCGTATAGCGTGTAAGGGTAAATTCGGTCCACCCATGCCTGATCTCCAAACAGACGATAGAATATGCTATGTATGCCGAATGAGAAAGGAGGGTGCTCGTAGAATTCTGAGTGGATATAACCAGTATAATGTGGTGCCCAGAAGGTTCCTAAGCCTTCTTCCAAGTTCCGCGCGATGGTCGCATAAGTCAACCCATCAAAAAACATACCTTTCGTAAAGAGTAGTGGAAGTAACAAAACGGCAGCCACTGCCCAGGAGAACTGGTTAAATCTATGATTAATGATGTGACTCATTAGAATTCGCTTTTCAGGTGGAAGGTAATCTTATCAAACTTCTCTTGCGCCATCTGCAATGAAAATTGGGAATCCGCCAAGAATACAAGACGACCGAACTTGTCCTCGGCTAAATATCGTTGTTTTAGGGTGCTGAATTCGGCCAATTGAGCATCATCACTACTTTCTATCCAACACGCTTTGTATGCTGGAAAGGCCTCGTAGCTACATTTTGCATTGTACTCGTGCTCCAATCTGTATTGAATAACCTCATATTGTAGGGCGCCGACAGTTCCGATGATTTTACGATTGTTCTGCTTCAGTGTAAACAATTGAGCTACACCTTCATCCATTAATTGATCAATACCCTTAGCCAATTGTTTTGCCTTAAGCGGATCGTCATTATTAATAAAGCGGAAATGCTCAGGCGAGAATGAAGGAATCCCCGTAAAGTGAAGATCTTCTTTTGCCGTTACCGTATCACCAATTCTGAAGGTACCGTTATCCGGGATACCAATAATATCACCTGGATATGCTTCATCTATAGTACTCTTCTTTTCCGCCATGAAGGCCGTCGGAGCACTAACTCTGAATGTCTTGCCCGTTCTAGTATGTGTATATTGTTTGTTACGTTCAAATTTGCCACTCACCACCTTCAAGAATGCTATTCGATTTCGATGGTTTGGATCGATGTTGGCATGAATCTTAAAGACAAAACCACTGAATTCATCCTCTTCAGGACGCACTAATCGCTCTTCTGCGGACTTAGGCTGCGGAAACGGGGCAATTTCTTGAAAGCAATCCAACAATTCTCTTACACCAAAGTTATTCAGAGCCGAACCAAAGAATACAGGGCACAGCTCGCCTTTCAAGTATAATTCCTTATCGAATTCCGGATATACCGCTTCTAAGAGTTCCACGTCATTGCGCAGCTCTTCCGCTGCCTCCGTGCCTACCATCTTGTCCAAGGTTGGGTCTATTAGGTCACTGATGGCTACTCCTTCGGTGACCTTTTGTTTATTCTCACCGCTGTACAAATGAAGGTTTGATTCCCACTTGTTATATACACCTCGGAAGCGTTGACCCATACCGATCGGCCATGACATAGGGCAGAGAGTGAGTCCTAACTTTTGTTCAACTTCGTCAATCAGGTCAAAGCCATCTTTTCCTTCTCGGTCTAATTTATTGATGAAGACTATAATAGGAGTATCTCGCATTCGACACACTTGGACTAATTTTTCCGTTTGTGCCTCCACACCCTTCGCAACATCGATGACTACGATGACACTATCACAAGCCGTCAATGTTCTGTAGGTATCCTCAGCAAAATCTTGGTGGCCAGGTGTATCGAGAATATTGATCTTCTTATCCTTGTAAAAGAAACCCATTACAGAGGTCGCAACAGATATACCTCTTTGTTTTTCTATTTCCATGAAATCTGAGGTAGCTGCTTTTTTAACCTTGTTACTTTTCACAGCTCCGGCCTCTTGAATGGCACCACCAAAAAGCAGCAGTTTTTCTGTCAATGTAGTCTTTCCGGCGTCTGGGTGAGAAATAATACCGAAGGTTCTGCGCTTTTGAATTTCAGATTTTATGGACATCCTCAAAGAATTAAAGTGCAAATATATCAAAGGGAAACCGCCTCTTCATCGGAAATTTAGTATACTCGCAATCTATTCTTAAACCTTTACCGATTTTAAGTGTTTACCCAACGTGGAAAGTAGGTACTCGATTAAAGACTTAGAGCAGCTTAGTGGGATTAAAGCCCATACGTTGCGTGCGTGGGAACAGCGTCACAAGCTGATCATTCCTAAGCGTACGAGTACCAATATTCGGTTCTATGGTGATGATGATCTTCGTATTGTGTTAAATACGTCGGTATTACTAGAAGCCGGGCATAAAATAGGCCAGATAGCTAAACTCTCGCCAGAGGAAATTAGCGAAAAGGCCTTAGAGGCGAGTCCATATACAGGGTTGTACACCTATGAGCTCAATGAATTGAAAATGTCAACCTTGAACTTTGACCTACCACGTTTCGAGGCGGTCATGGCTCATTGTATCGAGAAGTTCGGGGTTCACAAGACCTTTCAGAATATTATCGGCGACTATATCCAAGAGCTAGGGAAATTTTGGTTGGCCGGAAATGTTAGTATTTCCCAAGAACATTTTATGTCTTCGCTCATTCGTCAGAAACTGTTTTCTGCTATTGATAGCCTACAAAGTCCAGCCGTTCCTAAAAGTGGAACCTACGCCTTATTCCTCCCTACGAATGAACTTCATGAATTGGGACTTTTGTATCTAACGTATGTGCTCAAAGAAAGGGGAGAGCATGTCTTCTATTTAGGACAAAGTTTGCCGAAGGAATATCTGCAAGATCTTCTCAATCATCAACCGGTAACACATCTTATTAGCGCTTTCACTACCCACCCTGATGTGGAACAAATGGAGGATTACCTCACTGAATTGGACGATATGGTGGAGCAAAATTCTGTGAAAGTCCACTTAACCGGGTATCAATTCCAACAATTTCACACAAAAATGAGTTGGAAAAATATTCAAATTCACCAGTCTTTAAAGGACTTAAGCGTCGCTGTGTAAGTTTTTCATAGTTTGTTTAATAAATTTTATAAAAAGTTAGACAGAATGTTCAAACACTTTGTTTAACTTTATTCTCGAATTGTTAAACAAACTATTATGTCTACCGCAGAATTTGGTCAATTAATTGATAGAGAATATGACTTTCTCAATCAACTGGCAATGAAGTTGACGAAGCAAAAAGACGATGCAGAAGATCTTATTCAAGATACCTATTATAAGGCTTTAAAGAATAAAGACAAATTTGCAACAGGTACTAATCTGAAGGGGTGGTTGTACACAATCATGAAGAATACCTTCATTAACAACTACCGCCGTAAGCGTAATCAAAACACTTTTGTTGACGAAACAGATTCACAATACTTCCTTAACTCCAAAGAAGCCAGTAAGGGTACTCATACGGAAGCGAACGTCGATAATGAATATATAATGAACCAAATAGATAGTATAGAAAAACACTACACAGAAGCGTTTTTCATGCACTATGAAGGATACAAGTACGAAGAAATTGCTGAGCACTTCAACATTCCTCTAGGAACCGTAAAGTCAAGAATTTTCCTCGCCCGCCAAAAAATGATGGAAAAACTTGGTGATCTTCGCTACTAATATCTAACCTAAACGCCAACATGAAATCAGTCATTGTAATAGGCTCCGGATTCGCGGGCCTAAGTTCCGCTACATTCTTAGCAAAGGCAGGGTACGACGTAACCGTACTAGAAAAAAACGATAGCCTCGGGGGTAGAGCGCGCGTTTGGGAAACCGAAGGCTTCAAATTTGATATGGGACCTAGCTGGTACTGGATGCCAGATGTTTTCGAGCGCTATTTTAAGAGTTTTGGATACGACGTCTCAGACTTGTACGAGCTTATTCGGCTCGATCCTTCATATCGTGTTGTTTTTGGCGCTAAAGATCACGAAGATCAGAGTGCAAGTATGGCGGAGCTTGAAGCTATGTTTGAGCGCCTCGACCCAGGCTCTAGCGAGCGGTTGAAAAAATTCCTTGCAGAGGCTGCTTATAAATATGAGGTAGGAATCAAGGATTTGGTTCACAAGCCATCTCGCTCTCTTCTTGAGTTTGCTGATTTTAGAATTCTTAAAGGTTTGTTCCAATTGGACCTTCTAAAAGACATGCGAAAACATGTTGCAGAGGTCAGTACACATCCTAAACTTAAGGCAATCATGGAGTTTCCAGTGCTCTTCCTAGGAGCACTGCCTCAGAACACACCAGCCTTATATAGCCTAATGAATTATGCGGATATGTCACTGGGCACTTGGTATCCACGAGGCGGTATGCATAAGATTATCGAAGCCATGGTGAAGGTCGCGAAAGAGCAAGGAGTAAAGTTCAGAACCAAGGCGGAAGTCAAAGGTTTCAAATATTCCGGAAACAAGATTGTCGGCGTACTCACGAAAACTGGTGGTTTTAGCGCAGATATCGTTGTGGCGGGTGCAGATTACCACCACATCGACCAAGAGGTTTCCGATGAAGGACGCAGAGAATACTCCAAAAACTATTGGGACAAGCGTAAAATGGCACCATCGTCATTGTTGTATTACCTGGGTATCAAAGGGGAAGTACCGAACGTCTTACACCACAATCTGTTCTTTGATCACGAGTTGGATCAACATGCTTCAGAACTCTACACCCATCCTCAGTGGCCTACAAAACCGCTATTCTACGCTAGTGCGCCTACCAAAACAGATCGGAGCATAGCACCCGAAGGTTGTGAGAACATGTTTCTATTAATGCCTACGGCACCAGGATTGGCGGGTGATTCAGAAGAAGTTCGAGAGAAGTACTATAACATAATGATGGACCGTCTTGAACAATTTACCGGTTCTAGCATTAGAGATAGAGTAGTGGTGAAGAGAAGCTTTGCATATTCAGATTTCAAATCCGAATACAATAGTTTTAAGGGAAACGCCTACGGTTTAGCCAATACGTTAGACCAAACGGCTATTCTAAAACCGCGATTGAAAAGTAAAAAGATTAGCAATCTTTATTTCTCAGGCCAGCTAACCACTCCAGGTCCTGGCGTGCCTCCTACTTTAATAAGTGGCGAGGTAGTAAGTAAAGAGATTGCAAAAGACTTTAAATTGAAGTAATGAAGGCCTTATTTGACAGCATTAGCATTCGTTCTAGTAGGATGGTTACCAAATCCTACAGTACTTCATTTTCTCTAGGAATTCTTGGATTGAACCGAAAATATCATGACCCAATCTATGCCATTTATGGATTTGTACGCATTGCAGACGAGATTGTGGATTCATTTGAAGGCTATCCTCAGAAAGAGTTACTAGAGCGTTTTTGGAAGGATACGTATCAAGCCTTGGAAGACAGAATAAGTTTAAACCCAATTCTCAATAGCTTTCAACAAGTAGTACATGCATATGATATTGACTATGACCTGATAGAAACGTTCCTTAAGTCTATGGAAATGGACTTGTACAAGAATGAGTACGATGAGGCCGGGTATAAGGCATATATCTTAGGTAGTGCAGAAGTCGTGGGTTTAATGTGCCTCAAGATCTTCGTGGATGGCAATCAGGAACACTATTTAGCTCTTAAAGAGCCTGCCATGCAATTAGGCTCAGCTTTCCAAAAAATCAACTTCCTGAGAGATCTACATGCAGATTATCAGAGCTTAGGAAGAACCTACTTCCCAGGGGTCGATTTAGATAACTTCAATGAGGAGGTAAAAGCGAATATTGAAGCTGATATTGATGTCGATTTCAAGGCTGGTTATGAAGGAATAAAGAAACTTCCGAAGGGCGCTAGATTTGGGGTGTATATTGCATACGTCTATTATTACAGCCTTTTCAAGAAGATCAGAAAAACGCATTGCGTTTTGATTCTCAACGAGAGAGTACGTATTAGCAATAAGAGAAAGTATGGACTATTCTTGAGTAGCTACTTGAGACATACCATTAACTGGATATAATTTATAAAAATGCTTGAACAAGTTATCCTGGTCGATGAGCACGACAATGCTCTAGGACTGATGGAGAAAATGGAAGCGCACCGAAAGGCGAAACTGCACCGTGCATTCTCTGTTTTCGCCATGAACGATCAAAACGAAATTTTACTTCAGCGCCGAGCGCTCCACAAATACCATAGTGGAGGGTTATGGACAAACACCTGCTGTTCACATCCAAGGGATGGGGAAACCGTTGAAGAAGCCGCCACCCGTAGATTAATGGAGGAGATGGGATTCACTTGTGAGGTGAAGCGCATTTTTAGCTTTATCTACAAAGCAGAATTGGACAACGAGCTCACAGAACATGAATTAGATCATGTACTTATTGCTCGCTACAATGACGATCCTAATATTAACCCTGATGAAGTCGATAGTTTTGACTGGAAATCTGTGGATTGGGTAGCGGAGGACATCAAAGCGCATCCCGAGAAGTACACAGAATGGTTCAAAATCATTTACGACCGATTCTTAACGTACTGGCACAATGAGGATCACGGTCTCTAGGAAAGCGCACTTCAACGCCGCACACCGACTGCACAATCCAGAATTATCACTCAAGGAAAACCAAGAGACTTTTGGTAAGTGCAACAACGAATATTACCACGGGCATAATTACGATCTAATCGTCCACGTAACAGGGGAGGTAGATCCTAAAACTGGCTACCTCATCGATATGAAAGTCTTGCGCGACCACATCAAGAATGAAGTGGAAGATTATTTAGATCACAAAAATCTAAACATTCAGGTGCCTGAATTTTCAACACTCAATCCTACCGCAGAGCATATCGCTTATGTGATTTGGAATCGCTTGACTGCCGTCTTGCCAAAGGAATTAGAACTTAAAGTTACGCTCTACGAGACTCCACGAAACTATGTGGAATACAGTGGATTATAAAAAATATAATTATGACTACACATGACCCAAAATTCACTACAGAAGAGTTAGAGCAGCTAGTAGAAGCGCATTTGGGGACCTCTATTGATACCCCGTTGCGTGAGGATGCTTTTACCCTATCGGACGAGGAGAAAATAAAATTAATTGCCTCCAAATTCGAAGATATCATGAACATCCTAGGCCTAGACCTAAAAGATGACAGTCTCTCTGGCACGCCGATGCGCGTAGCAAAGATGTATGTCACTGAGGCTTTCGCGGGTTTGAATCCGAAGAATAAGCCTGAAATGAAGCTGTTCTCTAACAAATACGCTTATAGCGAAATGTTGATTGAGAAGGATATCAAGGTGCATTCACACTGTGAGCATCATTTCGTGCCCATCATTGGCAAGTGCCACGTCGCCTACATTCCAGACGGTAAAGTTGTAGGGCTTAGCAAGCTGAATCGCATCGTTAAGCACTATTCAAAGCGCCCTCAGGTTCAGGAGCGATTGACGCGCCAGATTGCAGAAGCATTGATGGAAGGATTAGGGACTTCTCACGTCGCCGTTTACCTTGGAGCAGATCACATGTGTGTGAAGACTCGTGGCATTGAGGACGATGGCAGTTCTACCATCACCATGGCTTTCCACGGGAAATTCGAGGAGGAAAACTACAAACGACTATTTCTAGAATCGTTTAAATAATGGAAACAGTTAGTGTTTTCTGGTTTCGCAGGGACCTGCGGCTAGAGGATAATGCCGGACTCTGGAAGGCCCTTACATCTGGCCATGCAGTGCTGCCCATCTTTGTTTTTGACCGGAACATCTTGGATAAACTCGAAGATCGCAGTGATGCAAGAGTTAGTTTCTTACACGATAGAATTACAGCTTTAGATCAAGAACTACAGGCATTAGGTTCATCGCTGAAGGTGTTCTATGGTACACCTATGGAAGCTATGGAAGCATTATCGGGTGCTTTCTATGTCCGTGGTGTGTATTTAAACCGGGACTACGATCCTTATGCTAGCGCCCGTGATACTGAAGTTTTCGAGTATTGGAAGGCCAAGAATGTAGCTGTTGTCGGGGCTAAGGATCATGTGATCTTTGAAAAGGATGAAGTCGTAAAGGCTGATGGTACGCCGTATTTGGTGTTCAGTCCCTATGCGAAGATGTGGCGAAAACAATTGGACACATACCAATACAAGAGCTATCCGAACAACAAATACTTTGATCGTTTCCATCAATGTGATGCTTTTCAGGTGCCAAGTCTGGCAGCCATGAATTTTGAACGCACCAGCATTGAGATCCCTGGCGCGGCAATTGATACCAATATCATCAAGCGGTACGATGAAACGCGCAATTTCCCAGCGCAAAAGAAAGGGACGACGAGGCTGGGCCTTCATTTGAGGTTTGGAACCATTTCAATTCGTGCTTTATTGCGCCACGGCCTACAGCATAATGACACCTTTGTCAATGAATTGATTTGGCGCGATTTCTTTCAGATGGCGTTGTATAATTTTCCAGAAAGTAGGGAGAAGGCGATCAAGCCGAAATACGACCGCATTGTTTGGGAGAACAACGAAGATCATTTCAAGGCTTGGTGCAAGGGCAAAACGGGGTATCCCATTGTGGATGCAGGAATGCGAGAACTCAATACCACAGGGCACATGCACAATCGCGTACGTATGATTGTTGCGAGTTTCTTGACCAAACACCTTTTGATCGATTGGAGATGGGGCGAGGCGTATTTCGCTCAGAAGCTATTGGACTTCGATCTCGCAAGCAATATCGGTGGGTGGCAATGGGCCAGTGGCAGTGGATTAGATGCAGCCCCTTATTTCAGAGTGTTCAATCCGACAGCTCAAATGGAGAAGTTTGATAAGGACCTGAGGTATATTAGGAAATGGGTGCCGGAATTGGACACACATCTCTATCCTAATCCAATTGTGGAACACAAATGGGCTCGAGAACGTTGTCTAGTAAGGTTTAAAGAGGCGCTAGCCTAATTTATTCAGCCGTTGAATATCCGAAGAGTTGCTTCTCTTTAATCACCGTATCCACGTATTTAGGCAGACATTCTTCCCATCCGTCTTCGCCGCAACGAATCTTGTTAAGCACCTCGCGTGAGAAGATATTCGTAATGCTTTCATCGTATTCTTCGATATCGAGAATACGATTGTGGAAAATCAAATAATCAATAATAGGGCGGAACCTAGGGTGTACCTCTGCGTCTTCCTTACGAGTCACCTTTGAGGTGGCATCTTCTTGGAATGGATAGACAAGAATTTTCAAGTCTTTAGAGAATATACGGCCGAAGGCTTCGAGAATACCGCCTTGTAGATCGCGGTAATACTTTTCGTTGAAGAGCTCGCTCAAGTTGTTTACACCCATGACCAGGCCTTGACGCTTTTTGGAGAATCGGCCAAAGTAGTCGACGAGCTTATAATATTCCTGGTAGTTCGAAATCAATACCGTCTGTCCTAGGCTACAAAGGATTTCTGCACGATCTAAGAAATCTTGCTCGTCAATCTCTCCATCTGCCAAAAGGTTGTTCAGGGTGATCTCCCATAGCACTACGGTCTTATCTGGATTGACGCGCTTATCGCTGGCGAATACCTCGTAACCGCGCTTAATCATATCCATGTTTACCTTAGTCACAGGGCGGAACGAACCGCGCATTGCGAGGATGTGCTTCTTGTATAATAGTTCGGCAGGGAGGAGGTTGTTTCCTTCTGGACCGAAAATCACGGCATCTGTGTAGCCGTTTTTGATGAGTTGGAGCGACATTAATCGGTTATCGACTTCTTCGAAATCTGGTCCCGAGAAATTCACTAAATCAATCTCAATGGCCGCACCGTCAATATTGTCGTACAAGCTTTTCAAAAACTCCTTACAATCCTCGTATGAATTGTAGGCAGCGTAAATGAGGTTGGTACCCAAGCGACCCACAGTTTCTTGTTGGTGCTTCGCCTCATTTTCATGAAGCCTGAAGTGAATGATGATATCATTCGTGCCTTTATCTGGAGCCGTTTGGAAGCGTATGCCCATCCAGCCGTGACCCTTGAAGGTCTTGGTAAAGTTGATGGTAGCTACGGTATTGGCGTAGGCGAAGTAGGTTTTGTTTGGGTGATCGTTTCGATCGAGGCGCTTTTCGATGAGGTTGTACTCGTGCTTGAGCATCTTTCTCAATCTGCTTTCGGTAACGTAGCGGCGATCTTCTTCGATGCCGTAGATGTCGTCTGAAAAGGCTTTGTCGTAGGCACTCATTGCCTTCGCAATGGTACCTGAGGCTGCACCCGCTCTAAAAAATTCACGAACTGTTTCTTGCCCAGCACCTATTTCTGCGAATGTCCCGTAGATATCCGAGTTTAGGTTAATTTTAAGTGCCTTTTGGGCGGTAGTAAGAATGACGCGGTCCTTCATACTTTGTCTGATAGGTAGTTGATGTAACAAAAGTAAGGCTTCCTCAGGTATCTCTGCAGAAGATTACTGGTTAATTCCGAGCAATAAATGGACCAAAACGGTGAATTGATTTTCTTAGGTACGGGAACCTCTCAAGGGGTGCCGGTCATTGGCTGTGAATGTGAAGTGTGTTGCAGCGAAGACCCAAGAGATAAACGCTCTCGGTCCTCGGTTCATTTCTCCTTTGGCGGCATATGTCTGCAGATCGATACAGGGCCAGATTTTAGAACTCAAATGTTGCGCGAAGGATTGCATCAAGTAAATGCTGTGCTGTTTACGCACGAGCACCAGGATCATATCGCGGGTCTCGACGACGTGCGCCCAATGATTTTCAGGACTAAAAAAGCCATGCCTTTATATGGTCAAGAACGTGTATTGGCAAGAATCAGGAAAGCCTTCCATTACGCCTTCGAGGAGCGGCCTTACCCGGGTGCCCCGAAATTTGATGTGTACGCTATAGATGAATTGGACACCCTTAATATTGAAGGCATTGCTGTTCAACCCATACCGGTATACCACGGTCAACTTCCCATTTTAGGCTATAGAATAGGGGACTTGGCCTACATCACGGATGTAAAGACGGTACCGGATGCCTCTCTCGAAAAACTTCAAGGATTGAAAACTTTGGTGTTTGATGCCTTACATCATTACCCGCATCAGAGTCATTGTACGCTGGCGGAGGCCGTGGATTGGGCGAAGAAAATAGGTGCCGAACATACCTACTTTATTCATTTGAGCCATCATATGGGTACGCATGAACATACTGAGAATCAGCTGCCTGAAGGAATGCACATCGCTTACGATGGTCTTAGATTACCGGTAAAATTGGGTTAAAGTCCTAGAACTACACCTTTAACAACCACTGCTTTCACGGCATGTTTGGTTGTGCTTCCAATCATTGGATTGTTGAATGCCTTACTTGCAAAGCCCGTCCAGTCTTGACCTTCTTGCGAAATTACTGTCAATTCCGCTACGCCACCTTCCTTTATACAAATCTCGGGCATGCCGAGGAGAGCACGAGGATTGGTGCTAAGTAACGCCTGAACACGCTCTGGGGAAAATTCTAAAGCATCGAGTAAATGACAAATTGAACCTTCGAAGCCTGCCATCCCGAACGCTGCATTATCAAACTCGCATTGCTTTTGCTCTATATCCTTTGGTAGGTGATCTACGGTCAAACAATCTACAGTGCCGTCAATCACCGCATCGATAAGGGCCTGCTGATCTTCACTCGTTCGTAGTGGTGGGCTAACTTTGAAACTAGTGTCGTAAGTGCTTACCGCTTGGTCTGTATAGAGCAAGTGGTGTATGTTCACGCTACAGGTCACATTGAGGCCCTTGGCTTTGGCTTTTCTTACGGCTTCAATACCTTCTTTTGTGCTGATACTAGCGATGTGAAGAGCACCTTCGGTGTATTCCAACAACTTTATGTCACGCGAAATCCTGAGGTATTCAGACAGGGCAGGAGTGCCTTTGAGACCAACGAAAGTGCTGGTTTCTCCTTCATTCATTTTACCGCCTGCGACCAAGTTTTCGTCTTCAGGGTGCACCATAATTCGGCCGAAAGAACGAGAATACAGCAGGGCTAATTTCAATACGTTAGCATTGGTAATACCGTGTTTGTAATCCCCAAACATTGGGCTACCGTGCTCGTGCATGTCGAACATCTCACTTAATTCTTCGCCGTCACGTCCTTTGGTGGCTGTACCAATAGGGATTAAATGAATAGGACTTTGGTCGCTCTTATTGGCTATGAATTCTACACCGGTTTTGTTATCGGCAAAAGGATGGCCATTTGAAACCACGCCTACAGCCGTGAATCCACCAGCCGCAGCTGCCGCAGCACCGGAAAGTAAGGTTTCTGATTCTTCATTACCGGGCTCACCCAAATCACTATGAAGTTCTGCCATTCCTGGGTACACAAAAGCACCGGCGGCATCCCAGACCTGGGCGGTATCCGAAGTAAGTGTGCCAATAGCTGTAATGGTATCTCCTTCAATCAATACATCAACGGTTTGTAAGTGATACGGGCTGTTGATGTCAACGATGTGAGCGTTCTTGATAAGGAGCTGCATCTCAGAAAATTTTGACAAAAATAAGTGCTATTAATGCGAAAACCAATGCCAAAAGCAATCCAATTTGCATGGGGTCATTTAAAACTATCCCCTTAGTACCAATAATGGCCTGGGTTTGAAAGCCAACAATACGTTGATTTTGGAGATAATAATCTGGGCCTATTTCATTCTGAATATTCCATTCAATCCTTCGATCTCGCAATGTCCACATGTTCAAAGCCTTGTAATAGGGATGATCTAGGTCAAGTGGTGAAAATCCTTGCTGATAAACAATACCGTCATTATGCTTATAAAATCCAGCGATAGACCCCTCGTTACATTTCAGTAATGGCTCTAAACCTTGATCAATCAATAATGATTTTGATGGACTAGGCCAATCATAACGTAATGATGGTGCTATAAAAAAATCAGTATAAAATGGTTTTTCAATTACTGGCATAACACCACTAACATCTGATCGGTTGGCTTTTTGCGAAGATGGAAACACCAATACATTATGAGAGGAATTCATCAAATCTTGAGGAATAAAATCAAATCCAACCAGAATCAACGTTTTGGGATCTTGAAGGGTCGTCCAAAGTTTCTTTGATGTGTACCGTACAAGGGTATCGCAACTAAAATTCTTCTTGTATCCGTCCAATTTTATTTCACTCGGTGGAGCAACCAACCACCTATCACGAGGCTTAGAAAGTGATAACATCGCGCTGTTATCTGCCAATACACTGTCCGCAAACATTGTCAAGGCATAGATAGAATCAAATTGTATTGACTGAATAGGGATGGTCACCTCCGTAACATCCTCCCATTCTATTAACCTTTTTCCATTAAGCTCTAATTTCCATTCAGTTGGAATAATATTTCCACTTATTTGCACTGCGCCTCTTTCATCTCTAGATTTCACCATCCAAGAATTGGCAATTGAATCCCTATTAGGAGCTATGACACTATTGAAACCTAGCGGGATCTTTGCAAATGCAGGAGTAATCAAAATTACATTTGAATCCGCCTTTAACGGCATTATACTCGAAGGCCATTGCCTTAAGAGAGGATAGATATTCTTCTCTACTATTTTTTCAAATCTCGCGCCATCTCTAGTAGTGAGATTATATTTTCCCGGCGGTAGATTGTCTATGATGTCTTTTAGCCAGGTGCCTTGGTTCCATAATCCTGGATGATTATCTATCACTAATTCCTGAGTCGTCGTTTCAAAACTTGGACGACTCAAACCCAGAATTATAGAAAGTATGATTAAGGTTCTCAATACGAGCACAATCAAATCTCTAACTTTCTGCCGGCGGCGCTCGCTAGTTTTATATGTATTGAGCCACATTAAAGACGGAATGGGCGTCGGTTTGCGCGGGCGCTTACCCATCAAATGTATAAGGGTGGGGAGCAAGGCGAGGGGTAGGGCCCATAATATGGCTGGAGATTCGAAAATCATTCTTTGAGTTTGGCCCTTAGGAGAGTTATAGGTAATTGCTCAGGTGAACTATTCAAATCCAAGGTTCCTATGACGGTTATGACTTGGTCCGTGATGAGTTTCACTGGGCGTTCAAATTCTAATTCCATCACACTTTCAGGTCCCGCAGCACCGCAGAAAAAGCAGCTTGAAAAGGGAAAGGCGCTCAACGCATAAATGTGATCTACAGGGTCTAGAACGATGGCGTATCCCGTAATTTTCATTTCTTTTCCGTCCCAATTCGCTCGTTGTTCTGGAGTCCACTGAGGGACTTGGACCCAAGAGGCCGTGCCTTCATCGTACACTTCAGTGAAATCGATTTGCTCGAGGGCACTCCAGGACAGACGCTCTTGCGCTACACCGCAGAAACCAATGAAGAATAGCGCTATGGTTAAACCAGTTCTCATCCGTGGAATTCAGCTTGTTGAATGATGAAAAACAATCGGTAGGGGTCATTATCGTTGAACACGAGTATGCCCTTAATCACGACGAATTGGTCCGTAACCAAATGATCCGGCTGATCTTTAAAAACCAATTCCACTACGGTATTCGGCGCCGCATTTCCGCAGAAAAAACAGCTCGAGAAGGCGTAACGGCTCAAAGCATATTGCTTAGTCGCCACATCTACTGGTACCAAATACCCTTGCAGTACCACTTCTTGATTCTTATAACTGTCAAGCCAAGAAGGGAATTGGGGTGCATACAATCCTTCTGGAGTCGTGCTGTAGGGCACGGCCAATAAATCCCATGACACCACCTTCTGACCCCAAGCAGTGACTTGAAGACCGGCAGCCATCACGATGATCCAAGCCCAAATTCTCATGACTTTCTCAGTTTAATCCATAACAAGCCCACACCTAAGGCAACGGTCACCAACATTGCCAACCATTCCTCAACTATTGGCGCCACACCGATCATCCCTTGAATCATCAGTTCTGAACCTAACAATCCCAAAATCATAAGCGCCACTACATTGCCAAAGACCTGCACAAATATTGATGTAGTATTTCCGTGGTGGTTTCGCAAAAAGACAATGGTATTGCGTTCCGAATGGTACAGGTTGAAGATGTAGGCGATAAACAAAAGCATAACGCCAGCGGCGATGATCCAAGACCAACGAGTTGCCTGATCTATCATGGGTTGCCATTGTTTCTGTAGCTGACCAAAAATGAATACTGGGAAAGCCCCTTGTTCGTCCGTACGCTGACTGATAATGTTTGGCAGCATGAGCATGGCCGCTTTAGACTTCAGTTTCAACATCACTGAGGTGTAGGATGGTTCCGCACTGCGGTGCAGGGTCCAATAGGTTTGAGGCACTGTGAATATGGCACTTTTATCGGCACTGCGTTTGGCTTCCACAATCCCTACTATTTTTAGCGGATGTTTGTGCGATTCGCCCCGCGAATCGCTGCCGTGTGCCGATGTGAGACTTGAACCTAAAACCACCTGAAGTTGATCAGCCAAGTCTGCATCCAAAACTACTTCGCCTGAGGCAGCCGGCAAATGTCCTTCTCTCAATGTTAGACTGAACCAGGGATAGTAGGAACTGTCCGTGCCCACCAATGGATGACCTTGCACATTGTCGCCTAAGGCAATAGGGGTCGCCGTTTCCACAAGAGAATGCCCTTGCCAAAACTCGTAGGTTGCCGCTGAAATATTGCCCGTAGGGTTTTCAAGTCTATATAAACTGCTCGCTACAATTTGAATAGGACTTCCCTTGTAACCGATAATCAAGTCGACTTGGGACGCACTCTCTTCCCATTGGTGGAAGATATAATGCTCCATCGCACGAGGAGCTTTGATTAATATTCCGGTAATAAAAGCCAGCACCCCAACAATCAGTAGGGCGGCCCATTTGCGTTTCCATTGCATCAACCACAAACTCATAACGTAAGCGTGTTTACGTATTTGAATCTATCTTTCATACGCTGGTCGTGCGTGACTGAATAGATCCTGCCCTGAGGATGAGCGCTTAACCATTGATCTAAGAGTTCACAAGCCTTCTCGGCCCAATCATCGTCTAGTGCACTGGTAGGCTCGTCCAATAATAGGGTGGAGGCGCCTTGGTTCATAGCTAGCACAAGGGCGAACCGTTGCAACTGACCTATGCTGAGCTGATGTGGAAATCTGTGTAATAAGGGTCCAATTCCCAAAGCAACCGCATCCCGCTCAAAACCATCTCCCGCCTTCATGGATAATTGCTCCTTCATCGAGGCATATTCAATCCATTGCGGGTGTTGCGGCATGAGCGCTGTCACCCCTTCTAAGGTTGGTTTATCTTGCGCCTCTTGAGCCCCATGAAGCACCCGAAGCAAGGTGGTTTTCCCTGTGCCTGAAGCCCCTGTAATCAAGTGAAGGCCTGCACTGAGATCAAGTGAAGGGTAGGAGATGCTATGTTCTTCGAATGTGACGATCATAACAACCAGTCCACAAAACAAAAAATTGGGATAGCGATTGTATAAATTAATTTTATAATCATTCCAGTGAATAGTCCCAATACAGCCATCAATGAGCTCTTGAGACTTTTAACAACATCTCCATTCTTTGTGAAATCTCCTATAAACGCACCTAGTAGGGCACCTATAATCATATAAGGACCTGTAATCAAACCCAATAATAAACCAATCGTCGCTCCATAAGCTGCTCGTTTAGAACCACCTCCAAGTTTTGTTAAAATTGAAGGCAAAAAATAATCGGCAACAAAAACAACTACACCCAGAATTACAGCAATCCATAACCAAAATGAAAAATTGTCTTGATCATACATATAGATCACCACTCCAAGAGCAGTAATCAATGAGCCGGGCAGAGCTGGTAAAACCGCTCCAGCAATCCCAACTAAAAATATTATCAGAATAAGTATTTCCATGAGGTTAAATATACAATAGATTTAACCCCATGAAGTATGTGGTCGTAGATATCGAAACAACCGGTGGAAAGCCCAATGGCAACGGGATTACGGAGATTGGTATCGTTCATGTCGAGCACAAAAAGATTACCCACCAATGGTCTACCTTTATCAACCCGCTGCAATCCATTCCCTACAACATCCAAATGCTCACAGGCATCAACGATGATATGGTTGCAGCTGCGCCCACATTTGAGGAAGCTATACCAGAGCTTTTGAAACATTTGGAAGGAGATATTTTCGTGGCTCATTCCGTCAACTTTGATTACAGTTTTATTGATGCCGCCTTCCGTGAATCGGGTCAACCTTGGCGAATGCCAAAGCTGTGTACAGTGAAATACAGTAAAGCCGTGTTTCCTGAATTTGGTCGCTATTCTTTGGCGCATTTATCTCGCGCCTTAGCGGTGGAGAACGACAATCCCCACCGGGCATTAAGCGATGCCCTTTGCGCCGCAGAGGTCTTGATCCATTGCTTACATGGTGATTATGACGAGCAGAGGTTAAACGACCCGAAATTAGGCCTATTAAAGCGCATTCAAATGCCCGACAATATGCCGGCGCATTACTACGACACCCTACCAAAATCTCACGGAGTATACCAGTTCCTCGATCAAATGGGTCTTCCGCTCTATATCGGAAAAGCCAATAATATGAAATCCCGCATCACAGAGCACTTTAGCACACAGCAGGGCAGTACCAAGTACCAGCGCCTTATGAAAGAGTGTTATTCCATCAGCTATACGACCTTGCCTAATGAAACACTCGCGCTGGTTTACGAGGATCACTTAATACGTCAACATTGGCCACCGCTGAACAAGGCGCAGAAAAAACAAGCCTTGAAATTTGGACTCTACACCTATAAAAATGGGAGAGGGGAGCTAAAATGCGTGGTACAGAAAGTCATAGGGGATGGGGCATTGGTTAGATTTGGATCATACCTCGCTGGGCAACAGTGGCTCGCAGCACTTCAAGACCAAGCTACGCGAGAGGAAATCACCCTATCAGAGGCACTCGAGCGTATTCAAGAGCAACAAGCCATGAAATTCCTCATTGATTTGAGCCCAGAAAAAGGGGCGCTTTTCATCGAAAACGGAAGTATTACCGGCATCTATACCGACGATGATTTCTTGCACAATGAACAGTGGATACGGGAACAATTTATCGCCGTGATGCCGTCTCCCACAATTAATGCCATAGGAATGAAGCTGGTCGAGGATCGACCAGGCTCCATCATCCCAGTTTAATCTTTGGTTTCAGAAGGTTCTTCCGCAGGAGTCTCCTCCGAGCCTTCCTGAAGTTTTGGCGTTTCCTTTGGTGCTTTCACCTTTTTAGGCTTCATTACCTTGAACTCTAATTCCTTCTCGTTAAGCGTAATCTCAATGGAATCGCCTTCCGCGATCTCTTTACCAATGATTTTCTCTGCTAAAGGATCTTCGACCAATTTCTGTAAGGCGCGCGCCAACGGGCGGGCTCCGAAGGCTTCATCGAAGCCTTCATCAGCAATGTGATCTTTGGCTTCTTGACTCATGGAAATGGCATATCCCAAATCTTCAATACGTTGGAACAGGCCTTTGAGCTCGATATCAATGATCTTGTGGATGTCCTCACGTGTCAAACTGTTGAACAGTACAACATCGTCAATACGATTCAAGAATTCAGGGGCAAAGGCCTTTTTCAATGCGCTTTGAATGACGCTCTTCTCTATATCTCCTTTGTTCTGCTCGCGCGCATTGGTTCCAAAACCTACACCAGTACCGAAATCTTTCAATTGGCGTGACCCCAGATTCGAGGTCATAATGATAATGGTATTCTTGAAATCCACCTTACGGCCCAAACTATCGGTAATCTGACCATCATCAAGGGCTTGCAGGAGCAAATTGAATACATCAGGATGTGCTTTTTCAATCTCATCAAGCAAGATGACAGAATAAGGTTTGCGGCGCACACGCTCGGTTAATTGGCCACCTTCTTCATATCCTACATATCCCGGAGGCGCACCTACTAATCGACTGATCGCAAACTTCTCCATGTACTCGCTCATATCGATGCGAATCATGTTATCCTCGCTGTCGAACAGCAGTTTGGTCAATTCCTTGGCTAATTGGGTTTTTCCAACTCCAGTAGGGCCTAAGAAAATGAAGGACCCAATAGGCTTCTTTGGATCTTTCAAACCAGCGCGGTTACGCTGAATGGCACGTACAATCTTTTTAACCGCCTCGTCCTGACCGATGACGGTGCCTTGTAACGCTTCGTCCATCTTAGCCAGCTTATCCATTTCTTGGGCAGCTACGCGCTGAACAGGAACCCCAGTCATCATCGCTACAACCTCGGCAACTTCAGGCTCATCGACAATCTTCTTGTTAAGCTTGATCGAATCTTCCCATGCTTCTTTTGCATTGGCCAATTTTGCTTCGAGTTTCTTCTCATCATCACGTAGGCGAGCCGCTTCTTCATAGCGCTGACTCTTGACCACACGAACCTTTTCCTCCTTGATATGCTGTAATTCAGCTTCAAGCTGAGTAATGGCTGCAGGTACTTCAATGTTTGTGATGTGAACACGCGAACCTGCCTCGTCCAAGGCATCAATGGCTTTATCCGGGAGGTGTCTATCGGTCATATAGCGCTGAGTCAACCTCACACAAGCCTGGATGGCTTCGGGTGTGTAACTCACATTATGATGTTCTTCGTATTTATCCTTGATGTTGTTCAAGATCTGTACAGTTTCCTCCATACTAGTCGGATCCACCGTTACCTTCTGGAACCTACGCTCGAGGGCACCGTCCTTCTCGATGAACTGACGGTATTCGTCTAGGGTAGTAGCACCGATACATTGAATCTCCCCACGTGCTAGCGCAGGTTTAAACATGTTTGAAGCATCCAATGATCCCGTAGCGCCACCAGCCCCTACAATGGTATGTAGCTCGTCGATGAATAGAATAATATCGTCGTTCTTCTCGAGCTCATTCATAAGCGCTTTCATACGCTCTTCAAATTGCCCACGGTATTTCGTTCCCGCCACAAGGCTCGCCAAGTCCAAGCTAATCACTCTTTTGTTGAACAATACTCGGCTAACTTCCTTATTCACAATACGAAGGGCCAATCCCTCTGCAATAGCGCTCTTACCTACGCCAGGCTCACCTATAAGCAATGGATTGTTCTTCTTTCTTCGGCTAAGAATCTGACTAACGCGCTCTATTTCCTTGGAGCGACCGACCACAGGATCGAGTTTTCCTTGCTCTGCAGAACGAGTAAGATCCTTACCAAAGTTGTCCAGCACAGGTGTCTTAGACTTCTCTTTTCTACCGCCCACAGGGGAGCTTTTACGCCCACTTGATGGGGTGCTACCTTCCTCTGCATCAGGATCGTCGTAACTCATCGAAGGAGAAATCAAATCGTCCTTAGGCTCATCTGTGTCCGTCTCAATGTAATTACTCTGGTATTCACTTTTCACCGCATCGTATGATGCACCGAACTGCGCCATAATACCGCTGATTGGATCATTATCATTTCTAAGAATACACAACAATAGATGCGGCGTACGAATAATAGGGCTCTGGAACAGCTTAGCCTCGAGGAACGTAGTCTTCAAGGCCTTTTCCGCCTGACGAGTCAAGGGTAGGTTTTTACCATTAGCTGGATTATTAGTCGCATAAGGCGTACTCAACCCTTCAATCTTGGAGCGTACCTGCTTCAAGTCCAATCCTAAGTCTTTTAAAATTTGAATGGCCGTTCCTTCACCTTCTCGGATAATACCAAGTAACAGGTGCTCCGTGCCAATATAGTCGTGACCTAATCGCAAGGCTTCTTCCTTACTGAAAGTAATCACATCGCGAACTCTGGGGCTAAAATTCTCTTCCATATTGTGCTGGTTCTTTTACCGTCTTAGTCATTGCACATAGCGTGCCAAGCTTTCTTTTCAAATCTAATGGCAGATTTGCCCCGATGTACCCCTGCTCACAGAACGATTTGTTAACATTCGAATGTGGAAAAAAGGCACAAGTTCAAAGCGCTTACAATGAATTAACGGGGGCTGAAAAGGTATATTTGAAAATTACGAAAAAACGCGGCACTCGCCGCCCTAAATACTGACAATATGGCGCAGGGAGAAAAAATTATCCCCATAAATATTGAGGAGCAGATGAAGAGCTCCTACATCGACTACTCTATGTCGGTGATTGTTTCTCGTGCTTTACCAGATGTTCGCGATGGTTTGAAACCCGTACACAGACGTGTGCTTTACGGCATGCACGACATGGGGGTGACTAGTTCCAAAGCCTACAAGAAATCTGCGAGGGTAGTAGGAGACGTATTGGGTAAGTACCACCCGCATGGCGATAGCTCCGTTTATGATACTATGGTGCGTATGGCTCAAGATTGGTCGTTGCGTTACATGTTGGTAGATGGCCAGGGGAACTTTGGGTCTGTAGATGGTGATAGTCCCGCAGCAATGCGTTATACGGAGGTTCGTATGCGCAAGATTGCAGAGGACATGCTATCCGACATCGATAAGGATACAGTCGACTGGCAGCTGAACTTTGACGATTCCCTTAAAGAGCCAACTGTTCTTCCAACACGTATTCCAGGATTGTTGGTCAATGGGGCTTCAGGTATAGCCGTAGGTATGGCGACAAACATGCCGCCTCACAACTTAACAGAGAGTATTAATGCCATCAATGCCTACATCGACGACAATGAAATCGAAGTAGATGGGTTGATGCAGCACATCAGTGCACCAGATTTCCCAACCGGAGGAACCATCTACGGTTATGAAGGTGTTCGCGATGCCTTCCATACCGGACGTGGACGTATCGTGTTGCGAGGTAAGGCTGTTATTGAAGAGGTCAAAGGCCGTGAATGTATTATCGTCACTGAGATCCCGTATTTGGTAAACAAAGCGGATATGATCAAGAAGACAGCAGAATTAGTCAATGATAAAAAGCTTGAAGGTATATCAGATATCCGCGACGAAAGTGACCGTAAGGGAATGCGCATCGTATACGTTTTAAAGCGTGATGCAGTGCCAAACGTAGTCCTCAATAAGCTGTACAAATACACTCAGCTTCAGAGCTCATTCTCTGTAAACAATATCGCACTAGTCAATGGCCGTCCAGAGTTATTGAATCTCAAGGACATGATTCGTCATTTCGTTGCCCACAGACACGAAGTTGTTGTCCGTCGTACCGAATACGAATTAAAGCAAGCCGAAAAACGTGCGCACGTTCTAGAAGGTTTGCTCATCGCCATTGATAACCTGGATGCTGTCATCAAGCTCATCCGCGCTTCATCTACACCTGAGGATGCGAAGACTGGGTTAATGACTGAATTCAAACTCAGTGAGATTCAAGCCAAAGCTATCTTGGACATGCGTCTCCAAAAGCTTACTGGTCTTGAGCGTGATAAGATCAAAGCCGAGTACGAGGAGTTGATGAAAACAATCGAATACCTAAAGAGCATCTTAAACGATAGAGCATTGCGTATGTCTATCATCAAAGAAGAACTCGAAGAGGTGAAAGATAAGTTTGGTGATGACCGTAGAACGGATATTGAATACTCAGGCGGTGATGTAAGCATTGAGGATATGATTCCAGATTCAGAGGTAGTGATTACTATTTCTCATGCTGGCTACATCAAGCGCACTGCATTGACCGAATATAAAAAGCAAAACCGTGGAGGAGTAGGTGCCAAAGCCGCAAGCACTCGAGACCAAGACTTCATTGAGCACGTCTTCGTCGCTACAAACCACCAGTACATGCTCTTCTTCACCGAGCAAGGCCGTTGTTTCTGGATGCGCGTATTTGAAATTCCAGAAGGAACACGTCAGAGCAAGGGTAGGGCCATTCAAAACTTGATCAACCTACCACAGGATGATAAGGTTTTAGCCTTCATTAATGTGTTAAACCTCAAGGACGAGGAGTACATTAATAACCACTACATCGTGATGTGTACAAAGCAAGGTATCATCAAGAAGACCAGCTTAGAAGCATATTCTCGTCCACGCGTCAATGGTATCAATGCCATCACCGTAAGGGAAGGAGACACTTTACTAGAGGCCAAGTTGACCAATGGCGAGCAGGATATCATGCTTGCAGTGAAGAGTGGTAAAGCCATTCGCTTCCCAGAGAGCAAGGTGCGTAGCATGGGCCGAAACGCCTCAGGTGTGCGTGCTATCACTGTGGACAGTGAAAATGACGAAGTGGTAGGTATGATTGTCGTAAAAGAAGGCGACGGATTCGATGTAATGGTAGTTAGTGAGCAGGGGTACGGAAAACGATCTGCACTAGAAGACTACCGCATCACAAACCGTGGTGGTAAGGGTGTGAAAACCATAACCGTGACCGACAAGACTGGTGAACTGGTCAGTCTGAAAGCTGTTACAGATGAAGATGATTTGATGATCATCACCAAGAAAGGCACGATGATTCGCATGGGAGTTGATACACTGCGCGTTATGGGTAGAGCAACACAAGGTGTTCGTTTGATCACCTTACGCAAAGGCGACGAGATTGCCTCCATTGCGAAAGTTCCTGCTACTGAGGAAGAGGAAGATGAAGCATTGGATGTTGAAGGAGTTGAAAATATCGCTGATGGCGATGCTCCAGCTGCAACAGCAGAAGGAGGGGAGGAAACTACTTCTGAAGAATAAGTAATCTTGGCGCAATGTTTGTTTTAACCATGAAAACTACATTTGTAGCCACTTAAAAACGAAGAGATTAGAATTATGAAAAAGCTACTAGTCGCAGTCCTAACCGCTGCAACTTTAATGGCAACGGCGCAAGAAGCTCCTAAAGTAACTAGCGCAATTATCGCATTGAGAGGTAATGAACTTGTTGAAGCTAAAGGCTTTATCGATGAAGCAACAACCATCATCGACGGAAAGAACCAGGCAGATATCAAAGAGAAAATCATGTCTAAGTTCTACTATAACAAAGCGTTGATTTACTCTAAAATCGCTGCTTCTCCTGATGCAGAAACAAAAGCATTAGCTGCCGATGCCAATGATGTTGCGGCTCAGAGCTTGTTGGATTTGCTCTCTTATGAGAAAAACACCAAAAAACAATGGCATACTGAAAAAGCAGTCTTTGAAATCAACAACATACTTTTCAATTATTTAACTGCTTCTGATGAACGTTACAAAGCTGAAGATTTCCTAGGAGCATATGAACAATATGTAAAAGTATTCGAATTCAAAAAAAATGAACTCCTTGGTGAAAATGCTTCGATAGAATATGAATGGCTCTATAATGGTGCCATTTGTGCTGGGTTGGCGTCTGAATATGACAAGAGTATTGAAGCGTATGTTAAATGTCTTACTTCTGGATATACAGGAATTACGTTCTCGGGCTCTAATATCCTAACAGGCATGAGAGTAGATTTCTCAAACGAAGAAGAACTTAGTAAGGCTGTCTCTGAAAATAGAGTGATTGACCCTGTAATAACGGAAGATCAAAGACCGGATATGTACATTAGGCTTATCACTATGTTTAAATCTAAAGGTGATGAGGATAGTTTTAATGAGTGGTTACAGAAAGGACGTGAAAACTTCCCGGATAACAAGTTATTAATTGATTACGAATTAGACACTTACTTAAAAAAAGGACAAAGCGATGTTGCACTACAAATTATAGACGAGGCAATAGCTAAGAATCCTGATAACTACTTGTATTCGTACATAAAAGGTACTCTTTTACAAGATGCTCTAGATGATTTTGTCGGAGCTCGTTCAGCATATCTGAATGCCATTGCATTGAATGACACTATATCGGATGTTCATTACATGTGTGGTACCACTTTCTTTGATGAAGCTGATATCATCTCTAATAAAATGAATAAGCTCGGTATGTCAAGTAGTGATCAACGCAAGCACAGGGCTTATTCGGCAGAACGAAAAGAGATATTTAAGAACAGTATCGTCTATTTTCAAAATGCCTTTGAAATCAATTCAGGCGATAAAGATGTAATCATGGGCCTTGTACAATCTTACCGAGAAGCAGACCTAAAGGATGATATGGCCGAATTTATAAACGTTTGTTTAGAGGGAGAACATCGTGATGATTTATTCTTACTCCGCAATTTGATGCAATACCATTACGAGAATAGTAATTACGAAGAATTCAAAGTTCTCAAAGCTAGAATCGACGAACTTTCAGCTGAATAAGAATTTAATGAAGCCCAAGTATTTCGGTATTTGGGCTTTTCTTTGGGCTTTACATGATTTTGCTATAATATATATTATGTTAAATAGTATTTTAATAGAACTACTCTCTATAGGGAATATGGCAGTTTACGCTGATTCCGCAGATGTCCGTCCACGCTTCATAGTATTGCTGGTTTTGCTGTAGTTGTCCTTTTCTCGAGCCATGGTATCCTCATAACGAGGATCTGGCACCATGGCCACCTTATACAATGCGGAAGCCTCTATGCTGTAAAAACCAAATTCTTCGACAACGCGACCTTGTACTCGATAAATGCCTTTGCCGCGAAATGGAAACTGCGCAGCAATGTTTGGGAAATGCACGCTATCCAGGAATTCGCCGTCCTGATCAATAAATGTGGCGAAATTCATGCGGTCACCCTTGATCGTCTTCGTATCCTTCACGGTGACCAAATAACCGTAGGCCACCACGAAATGTCCTAGTTTATCTGGTAGTTCTCGTGCTCTCGTACCGTTTTCCAAGGGTTCATCGGCCAATTCAAAGGGATCACGCAACGGAAATCCCAGCAACTCTATTTGGTCAAAGGCCTCTTCCAGCCTGCTTTGGCGGAGTACGGGAACCTTGTAATCATGGGCTTGTTGGTTACCTTTGAACAGACTGGGCGGAGCCGCCAACACCTCTTTGGTATTACGTCCACGCAGCATATGATGGGCTTCCCACAATAAGGTTTGTTTTTCCTTTCCCGTAAATCGTAAGGCTCCTATGCGAATGAGTAACGAAACTTGCTCTATCCCAATAGGCACGCGGTTTAAGAAATCAGCCAAATCTTCATAAGGACCTCCCTCCTCACGCTCTTGGCCGATGCGTACCCCTATTTTCTCGTCCAAACTGCGCAGCAATACAAACCCCAAATAAATGGTGGTCCCATCAATGACCGTAGGATAATCGCCATGCTGCACACAGGGTGCTTCTATTCGCCCCCCACTCCTACGCGCTTCATGCACATAAAACTCGGTCCTATAAAACCCACCGAAATTATTGATCACCGCCACCATGTACTCCAACGGGAAATGTGCTTTTAGGAAGAGGCTTTGATAGCTCTCCACCGCATAGGAAGCACTGTGTCCCTTGGCAAAGGCATAGCCCGCAAAACTCTCTATTTGTCGCCAAATTTCACGGCTCAATTCCTGGCTATACCCACGCTCACGGCAATTATCAAAGTATTGATTTTCAATATTTTGAAACTCTCTTCTTGAACGATATTTTCCCGACATCCCCCGCCTTAATACATCGGCCTCTCCTAGAGACAACCCCGCGAAGTGATGGGCTACCTTGATCACATCTTCCTGATAGACCATTACCCCGAAGGTGTCGGGCATGATCTCCAACATCACAGGGTGTGCTTCTTTTCGACGCTCCGGATCTGTAAAGCGCAGAATATATTCCCGCATCATCCCACTATTGCTCACGCCCGGCCGTATGATGGAGCTTGCCGCCACTAGTCCCAAATAGGTATCTACCTTCAACTTCTTCAGCAACATCCGCATTGCTGGAGATTCCACATAAAAGCACCCAATGGCTAATCCATTGCGCAATAAGTGTTTGATTTGATCATCTGCCTTAAAGCGCTGCAGGTCTCGTATATCGATGTTCGGATGCTGGGGCCTATTCTTCGCAACAATGGCAAGGGTATCCTGAATCTTGGAGAGCCCGCGTTGGCTGAGGATATCAAACTTATGCAGCCCAATATCTTCCGCGACAATCATATCAAATTGTACAGTAGGAAAGCCTTTGGGCGGCAGGAAGGTAGCGCTTTGGTAATGCAGGCTGCGTTCGGCAATCAATATCCCACCTGCATGAATGCTCAAGTGGCTGGGAAACCCTTGTATATAGGTGCTGTAACGAAGGACTAAGTGCGAGAGTTGGTCCAGGTTTGAGGAGGAGATGGCGCCCTTACTGAGTTTGTCTATTTCGTATTTGGGCAGGCCGAAAACCTTCCCCAACTCTCGCACCACAGAGCGGTATTGAAAGGTGTTGTAGGTCGCCAGGAGTGCGGTGTGGGGAAAGCGTTTGAAGATGTATTGGGTGATGTCCTTCCGATCGCGCCAAGAGAAATCGAGGTCGAAATCCGGTGGCGACGAGCGGTGCAGGTTGATGAACCGTTCGAAGTAGAGGTCCAGCTCGATGGGGTCTACGTCGGTGATTTTTAGCAGGTAGGCAACGATACTATTGGCACCGCTCCCCCGCCCTACATAGAAGTAACCGCGTTTCTGTGCGTAGTTTACGATGTCCCAATTAATCAAGAAATAAGCTACGAAGTGCTTCTTTTCGATGAGGTCGAGTTCCTTTTCAATGCGCTCGCGAACTCGGAAATCGGCGTGGGGGTATCGATATGGGAGGCCGTCGAAGCAGAGTTTGCGCAGGAGTTTAATGTCTTTCTCTGCGGAGCCTGAATAGGTCTGTAGGTTGAGTAGTTCCGATTCCTCGGGCAGTGTGATGCGGCAATCCGCTAGGATTTGTGCTGCATTGCGCAGAAGCTGGGGCATGGCGGCATAGGCGTTGCGAAGGGCCTCATCGTTTAGGTAGAGGTCCTGTGGACTCCCCTGCTCTTCCTGCGGGAGTTTGCTGAGCAAGGTGTTCTCGTCGATGGCCCTAAGGAGGCGGTGTGCGTTGTGATCGCGCTTTCCTCGGAAGGTGGCGGTAGGAAGGGCCACTAATTTGTGCAGGTGGGTCTTCCACTTTCGAAAAGGAATGGAGGCAACGTCCTGTGGAGGAATGCCGATAAGCTCATTGTTTTGGAGTTGGTCAAGCGGGACCTCGGTGGTGGAAGGATAAATGACCCATACTTGGCTTAAGGCTTGTAGTGGTGGGCGATCAGGAAAACGCACTTTATGGTGAAGGTGCCAAGAAAGGTGATCATTGATTTGACGCATGCCTTCCCAATTCTTCGCCAGGAGGATGTAGCATTGCTGGATACCGTTGCGAAAGTCGACTCCCACGGCAGGGCGCTTGGTGGGGTGTTTTCGCATGAGATAGAGCACCGTCATGCACGCCGAGGTATTGTTGATATCCGTCAGGGCCATGGTTGGCCAGGGCTGGTCCTCTAAGAAGGCCATCCATTCTTTAGGCGATAGAATGCCATAGCGCAAGCTGTAGTAACTGTGCGTATTCAGTAGCATGAGTGCAGCTGCGTTCTAAAATCCTAGGTCCAATTTTCGTTGACGTGCTTGGGTCATACCCATGCCCTGCAGAGACAGGTGCGAATAGATTTCATAATCGTATTCGGGCACCAGGCGCTGACCGATGGGCTTGAGGAGCTCAGGACCATTGGCTTTAGGGCTCTTAATGGCCGCTGAGATGGGATAAGCATTGAGCTCTTCCGAGGGATATGGGGCCAATAGACCGGTCACCTCCGCCAGCGGCATTTCACTATTCAACCACACCTGCTCATCTTCCTCATGCAGGATGACGGGCGAACGGTGGTGATTTATGGCTGCGGTAATCTTATTCTGTACAGTGGTGATGATGGCGAAGCTATCGACCATCTCTCCTGTATCTGGATTGACCCAAGTATCATAGATTCCCGCAAAAGCAAAGGGCGCCCCGTCCCTCTTGTAGACTACATAGGGTTTGGACAAGCGCTCTTTTTGCGGACCTTCAATAAAGGCGTCGGCCAAGACTAGGCAGCGTTTGGAGCGAATACTTTGACGGAAGGCAGGCTTGGTGGTAATGCCCTTGGCGCCGCGGTAAGAGGAGTCATTCTCTGAATTGTGATCGCCTTCGGAGCGGGCATTGAACAAGTGGAAGGGCTTCTTCGCCCAATACGGGGTAAAGCCGAAGCGGTAATGCTTAATTACGCCGGGGTATTCCTGAGTAATAACGGCACCTAAGTCCCCTATGCTCGTGTTGGTATTAGGGGCATAAAGGTCTGGGCGCTCGACAAGGGCGCTAAAGCGTTTCTCTACCGCTTTGATTTTACTGATGTTGACGTATCTACCGCACATGGTACTTCCTCTCTCTAAATTAAGTTCTTTTTACTGATGTCTATTGGCCAATAACGGCGGCGGTTCCCCATTAAAAGGGTTCGTTCGTCCAATGGTTTTGGCCCCGAGTGAAACGGCCCGGAGTACGGAACGGTCGCCAAAACGCTGGCGAATATGGTCCATGGCGCTGTAGAGGTTGCTCAGCTCTTCGCTCTCCTCAAAAAGATTCATCTGGTAGCCGCCGCCCACCAAATGTGAACAGCGCACTCCTATTAAACGCACCAATAAGCGGCGGTCATAGAGTCGCTTGAAGAGCTCCTTCACTTTGGGAATGAGGATATGGTCCGCCGCAGTGTAAGGAATTCGCGCTTGAAGGGTGTGTGTATTGAAGTCCGAATAACGAATCTTCACTGTGATACAGGAAGTGAGTTTGTCCCCACGACGCAGCTGGTAGGCTAGGTTCTCCGTCATGGCAACGATGATGCCTTCTAACTTGACCATGTCGATGGTATCCTTAGCAAAGGTGCGCTCGGTAGAAATGCTCTTGCGCTCTTGGTAAGGCAGCACAGGGCTTTGATCCACTCCCTGGGCCTTGTGCCAGATGACGGATCCGTGCTTGCCCATGACGCTTTGCATCATCTCTAGCGGCATCTCTTGTAGGGTCTGTATTCTGCGTACCCCAAGATTGCGAAGGGTTTGGTAGGTCTTCTCTCCTACCATTGGGATCTTGCGCACGGATAAGGGGGCAAGGAAGGGACGCTCTAATCCTTTTTGGACGTAGATCTTGTTGTTGGGCTTGGCTTCCCCGGTGGCTACCTTACTGACCGTTTTATTGATGGACAGACCAAAGCTGATGGGAAGACCGGTCTCTCGTATGACCTTATCGCGGAGTTCACTGGCAAATTTGAAGTTGCCAAAGAAGCGGTCCATGCCCGTGAGATCGACATAAAACTCATCTACAGAGGTCTTCTCGTACACGGGCACATCTTCCTTGATGACGTCCGTCACGAGGTTGGAGTATTTGCTGTAATTCGCGGAGTTGCCACGGATCACAATGGCTTCCGGACAGAGCTCACGCGCCATTCGCATGGGCATGGCAGAGTGTACCCCGAACTTTCGGGTTTCATAGCTACAGGCCGCAACGACCCCACGGTCGCCTGTGCCGCCGATGATAATGGGTTTACCACTCAAACGGCTGTCCATCAGGCGCTCAACAGAGACAAAAAAGGTGTCCAAATCCAGATGTAATATGGAGCGGTCCATGTTCACAGGTTTGTTTTAGGGATGTTTACAGCCTATTCGAGCGGCACTAAGGCCGCTCAAACAAAGGATCTATTATGTTAAAAATGCTTAGTTGTCTTTCAACGTACTCATCTCCTTACGCAGGTCTGCCACCATGTGCATCAACTGTGACATCTCCTGGTTGGTTCCCGCTGCAGGAAGCTCAAAGCTGGTATATCCTACGGCTTTCCATGCCTCCACTAATCGGTCCACAGGGACGGTATAGGGTGCAAACTGTGGGTTATCAGATTTGAGCATCAGCTCGCCGACGTGCAAGTTGTTGATCACGCGCTTGTAGACCACGCCCTCGTCCTTGGTAATAAGCACATAACAATCGTCATTGCGGATGGACTTCCAATCTTGTACATATTCTGTAATGACGTAAGCACCCGGTTTAATGGGCAGCATGCTTTCCCCACGGATTTGGAATACGCGGTACGTACGGTCTTGTGGCAATTCCGGGAAGGGCATTGAAAAACGCGGCAAAGCACCAATGTAATCTGCGTCGCCATACCCCGCGAGGTATCCCGCAGAGGCCTTTACCGGTACCAATGTCCCCAACTCTCTTTCGTCCGTGCCATCTACCACTACCGGGAGAATGCGCAACTGCGCACCACTAACATCGGCCTTGGGAATGGATCCACCACCAGAGAGGTCCTTGTTCACGAAATCATCGAGTCGCACCTGAAAGTACGCCGCCAAATGCTGCAAAGTGTGCAACCTAGGCTCAGCCCTACCTTCTTCGTAAGCGCCTATCATGGCGCGCTTTACACCAATCTTTACCGCCAACTGCTCTTGAGTCAGCGCCTCTTTCTTGCGAAGAAATTTCAAGTTGTTCTTTACGTAGTTCATACAGCGTATCTTTAAAAGATGAATACAATGCTAATTTAGTTAGAATTCTAATATTTTCATCATTTGTGCAATAATTTTTTAAGGTGGTCCTGAAAGAACTTCTGAATACGTGTACTGTCTCTAAAGACGAGGCCTATGCCTACTGGATTCAGGAGGCTTTGGTGGAGGCCGATGTGCTCGAGGAAACGGTGAAGTTTGCCTTTGAAGGGACGGATAAGGAGCGTACCAGGGCGTGTTGGATTTTGCACCATGTGGGCGACCGTAAGCCCGAGCTTTTATTGGGGTTTGCGGGGAGGATGATGGACCAATTGGACCATGCGAAAACAGATGCCGAAGTGCGGTTTATTCTTCGGTATTTCTCCAAATATGAGCTTCCACAAGGCGAAGAGGCGCAAGGCAGGCTACTGGATTACAGCTGGAAATGCATGATAGACATGCAAGCTGCGGTGGCCGCGCGCGTGTACGGGATGACTATAGCCTATAGGATGGTTCGGGCGTACCCGGAATTGGCCCCAGAACTGGCACAGACCTTAGAAACAATTATAGAATACGGCAGCGCCGGAATGAAAAATCGCGGGGATAAAATCTTGAAATGGCTGCGTAAAGACGGCCTACTCTAGCGGATAACCGGCCATGGCATTACCCGCCAAAAATCCACCGGTCCATGCGGCCTGGAAGTTGAATCCACCGGTGATTCCGTCAATATTCAGAATCTCTCCCGCTAAATATAGGTTCGGGCAAAGTCGGCTTTGGAAGGATTTAAAATCAATCTCCTTTAAATCTACCCCACCCGCGGTGACGAACTCTTCCTTGAAGGTGCTCTTACCAGTGACTTGGAACACAGCGCCGGTGAGCTCGCTACACAAATCTTTCAGTTGCTTACCCGAAACATCGCCCCAAGTCGCAGTGCTCTTAATGCCCGCAGCCTCCACCATAGATTTCCACAGGCGCAACGGAATGCCAAACATCGCGTGATTGCCTAATCGCTTTTTACCGTTAGACTTTTTCTCATCTGATAAGAGGTCGAGGACCTCCTCTTCATCGCGCCCCAACCAATTGATAAGGATGGGGAATCTGTAAAATCTATCGCTAAGTTCTCGGGCACCCCAAGCACTCAAGCGAAGAATAGCGGGCCCTGAGAGCCCCCAGTGGGTAATGAGCAGCGGTCCCTCGGCTTCCAAATCTGAAGCCGCAATTTGAACGCTTGCATTTGGCATACTAATGCCGCTCAACCCCTTGATTCTTGGGTCTTTAATATTAAACGTGAAGAGCGAAGGCACGGGTTCAATGATCTTATGGCCCATTTTTTTGAGCCCGTCCCACATCACTTTGGACGATCCTGGAGCGATCATCAAAGCATCGCAATCGTAGGTTTGACCTGTATTGGTCACTACCTCCCATCGGTCGCCGTCTAAAGGCTGGAAGGACTTGACCCCAGAAGAAGTCAGCACTTCAATGCCGTGGGTCGCCGCCATTTCTTTCAGACAGTCGATGATGGTTTGAGAAGAATCGGTCACTGGAAAAACGCGGTTATCGGATTCAATCTTGAGCTCTACACCCCGATCCGCAAACCATTCCATGGTATCGCCGGGCTGGAATTTGTGGAAGGGCCCCAGGAGCTCACGGCTGCCGCGAGGATAGAATTGGACCAATTCCCTTGGATCAAAACACGCGTGTGTCACGTTACAGCGCCCGCCACCACTGATCAAAACCTTGCCCAATACATCTTTACCTTTTTCCAATAAGGTTATACTGGCGGCTGGATTAGCCTCGGCACATGCGATGGCTGCAAAATAGCCTGCAGCCCCTCCTCCGACAATGATGACGCGTTCACTCATAGCGCAAAATTAAGGCAATTTTGGTCGTAACATGAGTGTTTAAAAACTAACAATGGTGTAATTTTGCAACGCAAAGCATAGAAAAAATGAATTTACGTGAAGCTTTGGAGGAATGCCTCCGCAAACGTCCGTTCGTAGAGGAAGCCCTTCAAGACGACTTGATCAACCTCAGTTCCTTGGCCCGCGCTATCAAGCCGGACATCGAATACCTTATCGGCAAAGAAATCAAGGAAAGTGCGGTGGTCATGGCCATCCGTCGCCGCGAACCGAAGCTTCAACTCAAGATGCAGCACAAGCTTCAGCAGTTCATTTCTTCGTTGGGGGATATCATTGTGCGCTCCAACCTTGTGGCCTATACCTACAAGAAGACCCCTGCCCTTACCGCAAAACAAGCCATTTTCTTAGAAGCAATTAAATCAAAACCTTCGGGATTCCACAGTTTTACTGGGGGTATGGAGGAAACCACCGTCGTTATTAGCGAGGATTTCGGTACAGATCTCGAACACGCCATGGCCGGTGAAACCCAGCTCGGCATTACCAAAGACCTCTCTTCCATCACCTTACGCCTGCCTAACAGCAGCTCGGAAGTCATCGGTCTCTATTACTTTTTCTTCAAGCACATCGCCTCGGCCGGTGTGCCCATCAAGGAAATCATCTCCACCACAAACGAGGCGACATTCATCGTCCACAACGACGACGTCAATGCCGCTTTCGCCACTATAAACACCATCAAGCGCGCCCAGTAGGGTGTTGATAACGAGGAGTTTTCCACCTTTTTTGCATACGTAATTCTTTGGGTCCAATTTCTTGGAACTAACCTTTAATGTTATACGTATGGAAAATCAAGTCCAACTCATTGGCAACCTGGGCATGAACCCGGAAGCCAAAAACATCAATGACACGGTGAAGGCCACCTTCACCCTCGCCACTAACACTGTGTATAAAGACAGTGATGGCAACAAGAAAACCATGACTGACTGGCACAATATTGTCGCTTGGGGCGGATTGGCTCAAACCATCGAGCAGTACGTCAAAAAGGGCGATAAAATTGGGATCTCGGGCCGATTAGTCACTCGCTCCTACGAAGACGAGAAGGGCAACAAGAAGTATTTTACGGAAGTAATTGCTCGAGACATGCTCTTACTCGGCAACAAAAAGTCCGGCGAAAATTGATGCCTGGACCCACACCAGGCCTCTGGCCTGGTGTGGGTCCTTACAAGCTCAAAATTTTTCCCTCCTCAAACAGATAGTCCCCAAAGTGACCATTGACGGGCTTCTCAAGCTCCAGGGGCTGCACCAAGGCAATGTCAGTACCATAGACCTCCTTCATACGTGGTTTGGCCTTTAAATCGCCTATTTCGTCTACGAGATACACATAGTCCGCTGTATGACCATTAATAAAGTGGAATCGCTTGATCGCCACATCCACACGCATGTGAGCATATAGCACATTTGTGAAGACCCACTCTAACTGACCTTTCTCGTTCAAAGGCAACTGATCATATACCTTTGATGGACTATCATCAGCGCTGATGGTAGCCAAAATGGTACGCAATCCGAACTCGCGCGCAGCACGACGTTCGAAATCACCTTCTTTTACACCACTTTCGATAAGAATATTGGGAATACCATTTGCCATGAGATAATCTCCAATGGCAGTGGGATAATATTCATCCGTATACCTCCCTATACCCGCTAGATCAATCTCGATGGAACTAAGCGCATTACCCAATCTATTCATCAGGGTACGACGCATAGGTGTGATAGTACGAGTAATTTCGGCGCTTGGCACCAAAAGAGAGGTATATGCTGACTGTCCACCAACGTGGAAAATGGATCGCTGATCGTGCAGGTTAAAGCACAATTCAGGTTCATGCATCTTGATCCAACCCACCAATTTTGCACTTTCAATGGTCTGAAAGCTACTGAAGTCTCTATTGAGGTCTATGCCTAATCCATTGCGGCGACTATAACGTACGTAGGCATCGGGATTCGCTACCGGCATTAAATGAAGGGTAAACTCTTCTAAATCAATTTGTTTCTTTTGAAACAGTTCAATGAGCGACAGGATAATAAATACACCAGTCGTTTCGTTGCCGTGCATACCGGCCCAAATACAAATGGAACGCGGGCCATGGCCTAAAGTGGCGTACAGTAAAGGACGTTCTTCACTGGAATACCCGATAATTTCCCAATTATGTGCTGATTGCAGCCCTGAATATGGGATATACCACTGTTTATCAGTTAAATATGTCGAATCGAAATTCGTAGACATTCTCGTAGATTTATAGGGAAAGTTACATCACAACTGTGACATTCCCCCAAATATTAACATTATGATCGCCAGAAACTTGATCTACGCCTCGTTGTTCGCCATTGGAACATCATGCGTTACAGATGAAACAACTGTAACAATTGGCTTTGGTAGCTGTAATGAACCTTCACAAACACAGGACCTTCTACCCACCTTAAGTAAAGCATTAGACACACTCGACCAGTACATTTGGCTGGGAGACAACTTATATCTCGTGGACGGTCAATGGAATACCTATGCCGCCACCATGGGGCGATACAACGAGGTTTTTGGAGGTGACGCTTTCCAGGAAATCCTTGGCAAGAGCCAACATCTGGCCATATGGGACGATCACGATGCCGGTCCTAACGATTGTGACCTCACTACGTTTAGTGGTTTCGCGACCACCATGCAGGCTTTTAAAGACTTCTGGCAGCCCTCCTACCCCCAGCCAGATTCTACGAGTTACTACGGCCGTACTTTCTTAGCAGAAGGCAAGATAGATATCTATCTGCTCGACAATAGAAGCTTTCGCACCCATAAAGACAGCGCTAATGCCACCGTTTTTGGAGTGGAACAACTGAAGTGGTTCCATAAAACCCTTCAACAATCAACGGCTGAGGTGCATTTGATCTGTATGGGCGGTCAACTGCTTAATACGGCCCAAGTCTTCGAGAATATGAGTAACTATCCAACAGAGCGTGAAATGCTGCTGCAATGGCTTTCTGAGGCCCCAGGCGCACCTATTGTGCTCACTGGAGACCGTCACAGCGGTGAAATCAACGCAATTGAGGTCAATGGAAAACAGATCGTAGAAGCTTGTGCTTCGCCCATTACTGCGAATGCTCACCCTCATCACGACGAGGAAAACACCACAAGAGTGCACGAGGGCACCACGGAAACTCAACATTTTGGAACACTACGTTTGAATCACTCGAAAGACCAGTGGTACATTGTGGTTTCATTGATTGATGCATCGGGCAAAGCACTGTTTCAATACGAATACGAGGTGTGAAACATAAAATGAATTGCACTCAAAATACTGCTTATCAATTATTTAAACATTCTTATTTCAACTAAAACTCCTCGATAGCAACTCCATTAAACCCATCTCCTATTTTAGCCGAAAATTTCATTTGGAATACGATTGAATGGCGTTTCAATTGTATTACATTTGTAACTATGGAGGATGTAGTCAGTCGAATTCAAGAGTATATGGACCAAAACGGCCACAATGCCACATCATTGGCGAAGGCCATTGGCATGAACCGTCCTACCCTGGTACATATCCTCAACGGCCGGAATAAGCCAAACCTTCAATTGCTACAACAATTGGCCCTATTCGATAATACATTAGATATCCGCTACCTCCTGACGGGCGATCGACTAACGAAAGTATCTTCTCAAGAGATTAAAAAAGAGCTGCCTCCTATTCCTTCAGAGCATCCTACAACAAAACCCTCAGAGAAGCTGTTGGTATTAAATCCAAATGGGACGTGGAATACCTATACCAAAGAAGCGTAAACCGCGTATATTTGTAAGGAATTCACAGGACTATGATGACAAAAAATAAAGTACTATTAGGATTGATTATTGTGGCATTGGTATCACGCATTGCCCCTCACTACCCTAATTTCACTGCCATGGGAGCCTTAGCGTTTTTTGGAGCCTCTCGAATTAAAAGTATTTGGGGATCACTCTCATTAGTCTTTGCTACCATGATGATCAGTGATCTGATCATCAATAATCTCGTATATCCAACTGGAGAACTTGTCCTCATGTATTCAGGTTCGCTGTTTACCTATGCAGGATTCGCTACGTACGTACTTCTAGGCCGCAAGGCAACGAACATGAAAAATGGTTCAGCCTTGCTCGTGGGAGGTTCCATGGCGTTCTTCGTGCTCAGTAACCTGGGTGTGTTCCTAAGTGCATACAGTGCTTTCCCAATGACTTGGGGAGGATTAATGGCCACATACGTTGCAGCCATTCCTTTTTACGCACCTGAATTAATCTCCACAGCATTGTTCAGCGCGATGGCGTATGCTGCAGAGACTAAATTCAGTACGGTTAAAGCTTAATATATGACCTGACGGGGAATAACACCCGCAGGAATAGTTTCCAACAAATCACCTGAGGTAGAATACACGCGCAACTCACCGTTGCTCGCGTAATCTTTGGCATCTAGGAAAAATAGATTGCCTGCGTGTGCATTCAATTGGTAGCCTCCTGGTAAAGTCAAGGTAGAAGTTTGCCAGTTTTGACTTGGAGCCCATTTAACAATAGCACCATCGTAGCTATTGTTCAAGAAATAACCGTTAGTTCCGTCACTCACTAAAGAAATAGCGTGCTTATTCACATTTGGCGCCACAACCTGCTCTGAAAAACCAGATCCGGAAAACTTCCAGATGCTGGACTTCGTATCAGGACTAACGCCCCAGTTTTGCTCGCCAGAGTTCATTACAAATAGTTCATTACCAATAACCGCAAAGGAATTTGGAACGTCACCTGTGTTGTGCAAGGTCACTTCGAAATTGTTGACATTGATTTCGGCTACCTTATACGGGCCTTCATAGGTTCCTACTCCAACAAACAGCTTATTATCAAATACTATCATCTGCTCTGGGAAGTTTCCTACATAGATACTATCTACTTGGGCACCCGTCTCTTTAGAAAGCACGTAAACCGCGCTGTCCTTCCAGTTTGAGACAAAAATATTGCTGCCGTGAGCCGCCAAATAACGAGGTTGTTCAAGATCTACCGTCCACTTGTGCTGCAATGTATTTCTATTGATCGCGCGCACTCTGTTACTATTATTGATTGTAACAAAAAGCAAGGAATCACTTTCCAGCATGTGTTGAGCTACGTTGCCCAGTGGGAAGCCGTTCTCCAAAGCGAAGGCGGATTCAATGACGGTGTCTGCATTGTATGCGGTTATAGTACCGGTACCGGTACCAAAAGGTCCTTCGTTAAGGATGAGGTGCAAATCTGTGTAAAATCCTGAAGGACCTGTAGTTGGTGGGGTTTTGCCACAAGACGCTAAGGCTAATGCAGCAATGATGGCGAGGGATGATGAAATTCTCATGTGTTATGAATGTAGTTTAATGTTCAATAAATAGGTTCTGCCCGGCATAGGATAAAATTGATAGAATTGGCGCTGAGCTCCCGTAATGTTCTCAATGCGGAATACCCATTGCCAACGCTTGCTTTTACTGCTCAAAGAATATGCCAAATCAATCCAAGATTGTGCTGGCAACTCTCCCGCTCGCGCATTGTCCCTAAGGGTATGCCTGAGACCTGTGTAATAGCCGCGCAACATCAACGTTCCTATGGGCATTTCTTGCTCTATGGTGTATACCGCTTGTAAGGCCGGTCTATAGATCAATTGCTTGCCGATTATATTGGCATTATTCGAGGCCATATCAAGGATACGACTATATTGATGGGTGGTGTTAAAGGCATGTTGTTGATGCCCAATTCTCCGTTGAACCCCTAAGTAAGTGGTACTCGTGTAGACGGAATAATAGTTCTGCGGGGTCCAATTTCCATCGCTTCCCGGCGCCCATTGAATCATCTGATCGTAATACAATTGGTCTGTAGTAAATCTAATGGTCCACTTACCCTCGTGCTCCAATGAGTATTTCGCACCGTACGATCGCTCCGCGCTCACCCCAACATTTCCTCCAGGGTTCCAATACATCTCATTGAGTGTAGGTAATCGATAATAGCTCCCCATCGACCATTGCTGCAGCCATGGTTTTTTTGAACGCGAATACAAGGCGTAGGAACTCCAATACACTTGATCGTGGTACTGAGCAGCTTTTAAGACGGCATTCCACGCCTGGCTCGGCTTCAAGTTCAGCTCAACTTGTGGCATCCATACCGTTGCAGTTCTATTCGTCCCCCCTGCAGTATATCGGTTCAAAACCAGGTGCGCATTATATCGCTTTTCGGTGCGCGTGTAATGTGCTGTGAATTGGCCAAAGGTATTCGTATCACGAAGTGTCCAAGAGGACATGGTATCCGTGTAGGCTTGCCATTCTTGAGACGCAAATAACTTCATCTCATTACGCCCTCTCCTCAATTTATACTTGAATCGGATCACCTCGTCTTCAAGATGATTAACATATCCAGGGCTTAAAATGGATCCGCTGTTATTTTTCTCGCTCTGGGTATACCATAGGTCAGAACTCCAATACGTTTTACCCATTGCCCCACTAAAACGCTGCAAATAGGTTAGATCTCCGTATCCATTGCCGACCAGCCTTCCTTCCAACGAGCCAAGCCGATAATCATATTCATTATCGCTGCTGGTAAAACGTACGATACTTTGGTAGCGGATTTTGGAGAAACTCCCCCATGAATGGGCGTTTAACGCACGCTCACCTATGCTAGTTAGGCCCACTGCTGTGGAAGCTCCACGACCAGTTTTCGAACTTAAATTCAGGTGTAATGCCCCCATGGAGCCCATATTGGAAGAAGCACCGCCATTAATACCATCCACGATGGAAGTGGAGCTCAGCATCATGGCCGGAACCAAACTTAAATCCAACACCCCGGTGGCCATGCTACTGATATCTATTCCGTCCCAAAGTACCCTACTTTGCTCACTTGAAGCACCGCCAAAACTTGAAGCCACGACACTGCCTGGACTATATTGCTTTAGAATGAACCGCGAATCCTTTTGAAGATAATCTGAAGCGCTCTCGACATCCGAAGCCAAGGAATCCGCTGAGGTACGGTATTCACTGCCTATGGAGACCTGGCCGATAATATCGGCGGTCCAAAGCGTATCTATTTGGCCCCACACAAACACAGGGCACGATACGGCTAGAAAAAGAAGCGTTTTATTTTTCATCCTATTCCAGTACTTGACCCAGAGCACCATTAAATATTCTTCATAGGCCAAGTCTTCTGGCTCTTCGCTCCCACACCTTCCTTCCCGCCTATGGCAGTGGCTACAGGTGCTTTCCACACGAATTACAGCTTCTGGCAAAGCCCCGGACTCCCACCGGGTTCCTTCTTCGGTTCAACTTCCGCTGAACAACCTATGGTGTAAAGGTACGCTTATGAATAACGCCCAAAGAGCTTGAGCGCACTATTATATGAACTTTCTAATTGTAAGGGATCCACGGTACAGTCGAAGCCACCAGCGGTAACGACGCTCAATACCTTTTCTGTAGGCATGTTGCCGATCAAGGCATCACTGGCAAAAGGGCAACCGCCAAAGCCACGCAGCGCCGTATCTATTCTTCTACAACCATGCCTTATGGCCTCTTGGGCCTTCGCAGCTGCCTCCCCGTAGATACTGTGCATGTGGGCACCCCAGGGTACTGTCGACTCCATATTCATCAATGCACATAAAGCTCCAATCTTCTCAATGGTACCTAGTCCTGTAGTATCGCTCAAGGAAACAATATCAGCGCCACATTCCACGGCTTGATGCAATCTTTCCAATACCATATTCACATCATAAGCTTCCCCATAGGGATTGCCGAAGGCCATACTGAGGTATACGACGAGTTCCACATTGTTCGCGGAAGCCAAATCTTTTACTCGCTTCAAATCTTCAATGGCTGCAGCTATGTCCTTTCTAGAATTGCGTTGTTGAAATTCCTCACTGACACTAAAGGGGTAACCCCAGGCGTCAATGAAATCATATTGTACGGCGCGTCTTGCTCCGCCTTCATTGGCGACGATTGCCAGCAGCTTTGTCGGGCTCTTTGATTTGGCTTCCTCTAACGCCCCAAATAGCTCATAAGCATCGGCCATTTGCGGCATGGCACGTGGGCTGACGAAACTACCCGCGTCTAGGGTATGGAACCCACATTGCAATAATTGCTTGAGGTAGGCTACTTTTTCCGAAGTAGGGATAAATTCATGTATGCCTTGCCAGGCATCGCGTGGACACTCTACAATAGAGATTTGGTTCATTTCTGAGGGTTGGATAGGTTCTCCCCCGAAATTACAAATTGCGAAGCATTCTACGCACCATCGCAGGACCTTCGTATAAAAATCCTGTCCAAACTTGTATTAGATCTGCCCCGGCGTACAACTTCTCCTTGGCATCTTCGCCGGTGAAGATTCCACCTACTGCAATAATGGCAATTGAACTTTTTAGTCTTGAACGCAAATAAGCAATGACTTCGGTACTGCGTTCGCGCAATACTTTTCCACTCAATCCACCGGCACCGATGGTCTCCACCTTAGATGCAGGCGTACGCAGGCCATCGCGAGAGATGGTCGTATTTGTAGCGACAATACCGTCAAGCTCCAAGCTATTGATGATGTCGATAATATCGTCTAACTGACCTTCCGTTAAATCTGGGGCGATTTTCAAAAGCAACGGCTTTTTACCCAAGGCATTATTCTTTTCCTGCACTGCTTTGAGCAGTTTTGTCAAGGGCTCTTTTTCCTGTAACTCCCTTAAATTTGGAGTGTTAGGAGAACTTACGTTGACCACAAAATAATCTACTACGGGGTGCAAGGCTTCCACGCCCAAGAGGTAATCATTCAACGCCTCCTCATTAGGAGTCACCTTGTTTTTGCCAATATTTCCACCAATGATTAGATCCGTTTTACGCTTCATCAGTCGTAATACCGCTTCATCTAGACCGCCATTGTTGAAGCCCATGCGGTTGATCACTGATTCATCTTCTACCAGGCGGAACAACCTCGGTTTTGGGTTTCCGGCTTGAGGTTTAGGCGTTAAGGTTCCTACTTCGATGAAGCCAAAACCGAAACTGGCCAACTCATTGTAGAGCTTGGCATCCTTGTCGAATCCGGCGGCGAGTCCTACGGGATTCTTGAAATTCAGTCCCATCACCTCTTTTTCATGGCCTTTAATGGAACCAAAAAACACATTGACCAATGATGCTACTCCTGGAATTCGGAAGGCCCATTTCAATGTCTTAAACGTGAAATGGTGGGCCTGCTCGGCGTTCATGAGGAACAAAATGGGTCGGATGAGACTCTTGTACATGTTAATAGGATTTCAATCGGGCCAAATCTCTCTTGGCATCCTTCTCTTTTAATGACCTACGCTTGTCGTAGTTCTTCTTCCCTTTAGCCACCGCAATGTTGAGCTTAATCCAACCTTTTTCGCTGATAAAGAGCTTTGTGGGAACAACCGTAGTACCTTGATCTTTGAGTGCCTTATCGATTTTATCGAGCTCCCTCTTGCTCAAGAGCAGCTTGCGTTCGCGGATGGGATCGTGGTTGAAGATGTTTCCATGGGACCATTCCGTCACGTTCATGCCCTTGATGAATAGTTCGCCGCCGGTCATGTAGCAATACGCTTCCGCAATGGATGCCTTGCCCATGCGAATACTCTTCACCTCGGTGCCTACCAGTTGTAGTCCGGCAGTGTAGGTGTCCAGCCATTCATAATCGAACTTGGCGCGTTTATTTTTAATCTCCACAGATTTCATACCGCAAAGGTACGTTACTCGCGGTCTTTGAGCATTGGAACGAAGGCCGCATCTCCCAACACCTTTTGAACAAAGGTGCCGTCGGTGTTTTTCTGAATTCGCACCATCTTTTGTGTGCCCTCACCTACAGGGATGATCATAATTCCTCCGGGCTTTAATTGCTTGAGGAGTTCTTTGGGCACATAGGGTGCGCCGCAGGTAACTATGATGCGGTCAAAAGGTGCAAAAACAGGCATGCCCTTGAATCCATCACCAAACTTTTGTTCTGCCCTATACCCCAATATTTGCAGCATGAGCTGAGAAAAGTCGAAGAGCTCCTTGTGACGTTCAATGGTGAAGAGCTTCACGCCTAGTTCACACAAGACCGCTGCCTGATAACCACTTCCCGTACCTATTTCGAGGATTTTTTGCCCCCGTTCCACTTCTAATAATTCGCTTTGCCAAGCCACCGTGGACGGGTGAGAAATGGTCTGATTTGCAGCGATGGGAAAGGCTTTATCTTGATAGGCATGCTGGTGAAAACCACTTTCCAAAAACCAATGCCTTGGGATTCTATTCATCGCCTGCAATACGCGATCCCCAGCTATACCCTTCTCTTTTAAGGTATTGCATAAAATGGCACGCTGGCCTTGATGAATGGAGGAATCGGTCATTTTCACAAGGTTGAAATTACGCGCTCGGATAGGGATTCTCCGAACTAAATAAGGGTTGTTTTTAACAAAATAGAATTGGACCCCAATCATTACCTTTGAATTCCATGAGAAACAGCCTCGTCTTGGCCATCGCCGTCCTCGCATTGCACCTACAAAGCTGCGACGTCCAACCTGCACCCGAAGTCGCCTACCTCACCGTAGATACCCTCATGGTCACGCCCAAGGCAAACCAAGGCACCGCTTCTTCAAAATTGACCACACTTTGGATCGAACAAGATGGAGAGCAAATGGGCGCTTTCACTCCACCGTGCACCATTCCGGTCTTTGCCCGAGAGAACACCACCATTCGGTTCATCCCAGGCGTAAATCTCAATGGTTCGTACGCACAGCGCAATCAATACGAAATGCTATCTCCAAATAGCGTAACGTGGGACTTGGTACCGCAAAGCACTAAAAATGTAGCCACTACCAGGACCACCTTCGAATACAATACGGCATATACCTTAGAAGTTTTGGAAGACTTCGACGACGTCGGCTTGAACTATGTGCACACCATTAAAAGCGATACTACTTTGCAATTGACCGCTGCGATCGACGAGGCGTTGAATATTGATGGTGAATGGCCCAATAAGAGCGGGAAATATGTCCTGCCTCCTATGACGCGTGGGGAATTCAAGACCTTACAGGCTTTTGATTTGCCGAAATACGGTGCAAATGTGTGGATGGAAATTGACTATAAAACCGACGTGGCGCTGACCTTCGGAATTTTCGCAAACGAACCGCTGCAAAGCATTCAAGCCCCTGTGGTTACTCTATTTCCGAACGATGAATGGAATAAAGTATATATCAACCTCGTTACTGAAGTAAGTGCGTACCCCGCCGCCCAAGATTACCACCTGTTCTTCGGAAGTATCAACACTTCTCAGGACACGACTACAACGTATATTGATAACATTAAACTGTTGTATTGAGTTATTCCAAGCGCATAGAAAGGGTCCAATTCTGGGCATACCTACTAACAGATTTACTCAGTGGTGCCCTGGCATATACAGCCTTGCACATTGTGCGAAAGGTCTATGTTGAGCCTGTTAAATTTGGGCAAGAGGTGGCCATCAAGTTTGACGGTAAGTTCTTCCTAGGGCTACTATTGACCACCGTGGTATTTCTAGGCATCAGTGGACTGAGCGGGATCTATAGAGATTTGGCACGTAAATCAAGACTCGCCCTAGTATTCAATACCGTTGGTGGCGTGATGATTACAGCGGTGTTGCTCTTCTTCGCCATTTTCCTTGATGATTTCGTTAAAAACTACAGCCAATACTACCTGACCTTAGGTACCTATGTGGGCGTACTGTTATTCATCAGCACGAGCTTCAGATTAATTTGGAGCACCAGAGTTCGCATTCTCATCGATAAAAAGAAGCTCACCTTCCCTACCCTGATTATTGGTTCGGGCAAGGAAGCGGCAGACCTGCTGACCACCTTCACTAAAGACCGTAGCAAAGGCTACGACTTCAAAGGGTACCTCTCTCTCGACGCCGAAATCACCGACGAGCGTATGAAAACCATTCCTTATTTAGGTACTGCGGCCCAATTAACTGACCTTCTCAACGACAACATTATCGACGACGTCATCATTGCGATCCCTTCCGGCAATAGCGATCTAATCGCGCGAATGATCAGTACCATCGAAAACGTCAACGTGCGCATTCACGTCTTGCCGAACGTCTTCAGCATCATATCTGGCCAAGTCCGTATGGAGAGTTTAGGCCGATCTCTTATCGAAGTCAAGCGCGAGCTGATCAAGCCACACGTCGCCTTCATCAAGCGCATCTTCGATATCGTGGTCGCAACCATTTTATTGGTCCTGTCATCCCCCTTCGTATTGTTTTCCATGGCGATGATTGCCGTAGGTTCTAAGGGTCCAATTTTCTTTGCACAAGAGCGCCTTGGCAAACAAGGACGCACCTTCCGCATCATCAAGCTACGCTCCATGTATCAAGATGCCGAAGCCCAAGGCCCAAAACTCAGCAGTGAAGATGATCCACGTATCACCCCATGGGGACGCACCATGCGTAAGTTCCGACTCGATGAAATGCCTCAATTTTACAATGTACTTCGCGGCGACATGAGCATCGTGGGACCGCGTCCTGAGCGAAAGTTCTATTTCGACCAGATCATAGAATCGGCCCCGCAATACCGCTACTTGCTTCGGGTAAAACCCGGCATCACTTCCTGGGGCATGGTGAAGTTTGGGTATGCAGAGAATGTGGAAGAAATGCTCGAACGCGCTCGATACGACTTGATCTACACCGAAAACATTACCCTTCTTAACGATATCAAAATCCTCTTCTATACCTTAGTCATTGTCTTACAAGGACGAGGCAAATAAGAACCACACAAACCCAAATACATGAAGAACATCACAGTAATCGGAGCAGGAACCATGGGCAATGGAATCGCGCATGTTTTCGCCCAAAGCGGATTCAACGTTCAACTCTTTGACATTAGCGAAGACGCCTTGCAGCGTGCCACAGCCACTATTAGTAAGAATATGGACCGCCAGATTGCTAAAGAACTGTTGAGCGAGGCTGATAAGGCAGCGGCGTTAGATAGATTACAAACGGGCACTGACCTTGGTGCCGCCGTGGCAGCCGCTGATCTGGTGGTTGAAGCAGCCACTGAGAATACTGCCATTAAGTTCCAATTGTTCAAGGACTTGGACGAATTGGCCCCAGCGAATTGTATCCTTGCTTCGAATACCTCTTCCATTTCCATCACCAAGATTGCCGCACAAACATCCCGTCCAGATAAAGTCATTGGCATGCACTTTATGAATCCGGTTCCGGTGATGAAACTCGTCGAAATCATAAACGGATACAGCACTTCGAAGGAAACCACCGATGCGGTTGTGAAGATGAGCGCATCCCTAGGCAAGGTCCCTGTGAGCTGTAACGACTATCCTGGTTTCGTCGCCAATCGAATTTTGATGCCTATGATCAATGAAGCCATCATTGCCCTGCACGAAGGTGTGGCCGGCGTGGAAGAAATTGATACCATTATGAAATTAGGTATGGCGCACCCTATGGGCCCGTTACAATTGGCCGATTTTATTGGCCTCGACGTGTGCTTGAGCATTTTGAACGTGCTCTACGACGGCCTTGGAAATACTAAATACGCCCCTTGCCCATTACTCGTAAATATGGTAACCGCAGGCAAGAAAGGGGTGAAATCCGGAGAAGGATTCTACGATTATTCAGAAGGCGTGAAAAACGCCAAAGTCAGTCAACAATTTATTTAATACCCTCACTATGAAGCTACACGCTATTGCAGCTGCCCTACTGTTCTCAACGGCAGCCTTTGCCCAAGTAGATTTGATCAACAAGGTCAAAGACAATGGTGCCGATGCACCTCTAGGCTACGAATGGGAAACCATTGTAGATATTGAAGCAACCCCAGTTAAGAACCAAGGTGCCTCAGGAACTTGTTGGTCTTACGCCACGACCTCATTTGTGGAAAGTGAGATGATCAGAATGGGCAAAGAGCCTATCGATATCTCAGAAATGTATACCGTGCGCAAGGTATATGAAGATAAGGCCGAAAAATACGTTCGTCTACACGGCTATTTGAACTTCGCACAAGGTGGTGCCTTGCCAGATGTTCTCTATGTCATCAAACATTACGGCGCCGTACCGCAAGAAGTGTATAGCGGTTTGAATTACGGTACTGAAATTAACCGCCACGGCGAAATGGAAGCTGCATTAAAAGGAATAGTGGATGCCGTTATTGACAACAAAAACGGTAAGATATCCCCTAGCTGGAAAATTGGCTTCAGTGGTGTTTTAGATTCATACTTGGGTGATGAACCTGCACAATTTGGATACAACGGCAAGACGTACACCCCACGAACTTTTGCGGATGAGGTGGTAGGTATTAACCCGGACAACTATGTACAACTCACCTCTTGGACGCACCACGAGATGTACGCACCATGCCAAATTCAAGTGCCTGATAACTGGACTTGGGGCATGTCTTATAACCTTCCACTAGACGAAATGATGGAAGCCATCAATTCCTCGTTGGAGGCAGGCTACCCTGTGGCTTGGGCCTGTGATGTAAGCGACAAGGGTTTTTCTATTAAGAATGGTATCGCCGTTATGCCCAATCAAAGTTGGGGTGATATGACTCCAGATGAGGCGCAAGCTATCTATTCTGCGCCTCATGAAGAGGCCGTCATTGATCAGCAAATGCGTCAAGAGCAATATGATAATTACTTGACTCAAGACGACCACGGTATGGTCATTCAAGGTATGGTTAAAGATCAAGAGGGTAACCTTTTCTACATCATCAAGAACTCTTGGGGTGATATTCCTAATGATTATCGTCCAGGATACCTGTACGCATCAGAGAGTTATGTGCGATTGAAAACTATTAGCGTAATGATGCACGCAGACTCTGTAGAGAAGTCAATAAAAAAGAAATTGGGACTATAAATCTGTTCTACTCTTATAATGAGCCGCTTACCCTCAGGTGAGCGGCTTTTTTTGTACCCTTTGAGATACGGAAAAAACCACTAAGGCAAGACTCATGCCCAATACTGCGCCCGCCATAACGTCGGCAATCCAATGCACCATGAGATATACCCTGGAAATAGCGACTGCAATGGCACAAAAGGCGGCGAAGAGCTGAATAACAGGACGACGCCAGTGCAAGGCAATAAGGGTGAAAAATACGAAAGCTGTAGTCGTATGCCCGCTTGGAAAGGCGAATTGTAGCGGAAGCTCGAGATCTGTGGCCAATTGTGTTTGACTCCACTCTATGACCCCCATGGGTCGTGGTGAGGTAGTGAAAACTAACTTCTTCAGTGTTTGAATTAAGGCACTTGATAAAATACCCGCTGCCAGAAACTCACCGGCCCACCACCAAAACTTTCTAAGAGCGCATACTAAGATGACTATCAAAATCATAGGCCATTCACCCCAACCGGTGACGAAACTCATCAAAGTATATCCACTTGGCGAGTACCATATGTTATGTAAGACCAATTGTGCATCGACCTTATCCGGATGAAAGAATAAAAAAATCCCGCAGGCCATAATAAATAGGACTGCGGGTATAGCAAAATACGGGATGCTCTTCATTAAGCGCCGATAATGTGCTGTAATTCGTGAATCTGGCTTTCCCAAAGTTGTTTCGCCTCCTCTACTTCATCATTTTCAGCAAAGTCGGTAACAATCACTGAGGTATCGTGAGTAATGGCATCTACCTCTATGCGGAATTCAAAGTAGCAATCAAGACCTTCTTCTTCATCATTAAGCCACCTGAAACGGACCATTTTATCTTGTTGCTTTTTCAACAACCTAGCTTGTTCCTCTGAACCATCCCAAAAGAATGTGAATACCTCCGTGCGTGAATTCACATCATCACAAAACCACTCACTCAGACCTGAAGGAGTACTCAAAAAGGGAAAGAGCATTTTAGGAGATGCGCGTAAGGGGAATTCTAATTCAAATTTTTCTTTTTCCATGGTAAGTCTATAGTGTTCGCAATATAACACGGTAGGGCAAAATTCCAAGAGTTTCGGGGATTTTGTTAATTTCAATCCGCTATTCACACGCTCATATGAAACAAAACTCCTCCATCTTTACCCAAGCCATTATCTGGGTAGCTGCACTAGGGTATTTCGTAGACATTTACGATCTTCTCTTATTCAGTATTATCAGAATTCCTTCCCTCGAATCTATAGGTGTAGAAAATGTCTCAGATGTCGGATTATTAATACTGAATACCCAAATGTTCGGATTACTATTAGGAGGAATTATTTGGGGAGTATTAGGCGATAAGCTTGGGCGAACCAAAGTTCTTTTTCTCTCAATAGCGCTCTACTCGATCGGGAATATTCTTAATGGTTTTGTTCAAACTGGAACCCAATATGCCGTAATACGTTTCATAGCTGGTATTGGCCTAGCTGGTGAGCTTGGCGCTGGTATCACCTTGGTATCTGAACTATTACCTAAAGAAAAGCGCGGTATAGGCACTTCGGTAGTCGCTGGTGTAGGACTTACGGGTGCAATCTTGGCATTTTTCATTGCTCAATGGTTTGATTGGCGCACCTGCTACTTCATTGGAGGCGGATTAGGTCTCGCTCTACTGCTTTTACGATTAAGTGTATTTGAAAGCGGATTATTCGAGGAAATGGAGAAAAATGTAAATGTTGTTCGAGGTAATTTTTTCATGCTTTTTAACAAACGTGAAAGATTCATGCGTTATCTAAGAAGCATATTGATTGGACTTCCTACATGGTTTGTTGTAGGTATCCTAATCTCGTTTTCCCCTGAATTTGCTCATCATTTAGGAATTCAAGATACTATTGATCCAGGAATCGGTATTATGATTTCATATTCCGCTATAGCTGTGGGAGATGTCATCATAGGTCTCCTATCGCAACGCCTGCAATCTCGCAAGCGAGCAATGCATGTTTTTTATGGCATCACTATCCTCGGTATGTTGGTATTCTTCACCTCTACAACAGCGATACAACTATATATTTCTACAGGAATAATGGGATTTGGAACTGGATTTTGGGCCGTATTCGTAACTATTGGCGCAGAAAATTTTGGGACCAATTTGCGTGCCACGGCGGCCACAACAATTCCCAATATGGTTCGCGGCTCGCTCAATGGAATAACCGCAATTTTCCTAGGATTAGGCAGCTATATGAGTTATGTAACCAGTGGAATCACCACAGCGGTCATCGTAATGGCCATCACGTATTGGGCAATTTCGGGCCTTGACGAAACCTTTGGACGTGATTTGGATTTTATGGAGGACTAAGGACCGTAACAGGGTTTAATCACTTCCGTATATCCCGCGATTCTTTCAAATTTAAGATGTACCTTTCTCTACACTCGAGCGTTACTGTGTAATAACTAGACCTGAAAAGTCAAACCGAATATCTAATGAAACCCAAGCACCTTTTTCTTCCTATAATTCTTATTGCACCTTTATACTTGTTAGGTCAAGAAATAATGGATGCAGCCAAAGTAGCAGCAGGAAACAATCTTATTGTTGAACAGCTGGCGGCTCAATTAGGATTTACGGCAAGTCCATTTTTTGGTGTGTTTCTTACTTCGATTGCCTCGCACTTAGATATAGGATCAGAATTTATCAGAAGTAGCCCCATTTATGGTAACATATTCATTTTAATCATCAGCGGACTATTGACTTTCGCAAAGCCAATAATTAGCGGGTTGAGTGGATTCCTGGGACCTGCTAAGGCACCATTAGCTGCCGTGAGTACTGGGATTGAATGGATCGAAGGACATGCCACAGCAGCAATTTTTGCATTAGCCGCCATAGGGTGGTACATATCCACACCTGATGAATTAAGTAGCGAGTCAGTCGTAATGTTGGGATTCGCGATGCCCTTCAAAATGGCATTTGTATTGTTTGTAGGGCTGACTTACATAACAATGGTATCCACGGTGAGACTGATGATTGATCTTCTGGTTTTAATTATTCCTATACCCTTTATAGATACTGTTTTACTTACGTTAAAGTACATCTTCACCACAGGCTTAGTAGTCATTAGCATTTTCTTCCCAAAGTTGGCCTTGGTCATTCTAGCATTATTCTATGTTCTTGCCTGGATATTGTACCGCAGATCAAAAAGAGTTGCGGTCAAACAAAGAATTCTACTCATGGAACCTATGTTTCATAAAGTGAAATTTCTACGTCGATTTACCTTAAAAAGCTACGCTCAATCTAAGCATATTGATGGTGATGTCTACCCAATATTTCTAGCAGAGAAAAGAAAACCGTTTAAACGTCACAGAAAAATATTCATCGCATTTTCGAATAATGGAGTCGAGCTTATCCAACCAAAGACATTCTTCTTTAAAGAGAAACGTGAATCCGTTTTCATTACTGGCATTAAAAGTGGTTTAACCAGATGTCGATTATTCCAAGATGATGTAGTTATTGGATTTACTTCTACTGTTTACAAGAAGGATCTTAGTGCATACGTGGATAATCAAGAAACTGAATCTTCTGAAGAGGACATTAAATCTCTGGCATTGAACGGATAAGATTGGTAATTAGTTTAATCTATTATCCAATCAAAGTATTCTTATCAATTGCGTCTTAGAGGTGTTACTGATTCCTGCATAGTTTGGTCTTGTCATGGTGAATCTATTGCTTGAATTCACGTTAATAAGTATATTAACCTCAACTAAATTTAAAATCATGCAAACCAAAATCAAGCTATTCGCAGCTATTATGTTGTCAGTATATTCTTGTGGACTACTCGCACAAGATTCACAATCTGTCTCAAATTCAGATGATAGAAATCTCCTAACAGAAATTTACGATGAAACTCATACGGTCTCTAATGAGATTTTCGAAGCTAAGTTAGTGGGGGTATATGTTGATGATTGTCCAGCGCTTTATGACGGATATTATCAAAGAAGTACAATTCTTCGCAATTATTACACCGTTGATCAATTCACAGTGGTCAGGCAATTGCCTATGGAAGTGTACTGGACTGCAGAAGAAACAGACAAAACTAATAAAGACTGGAACAAAGAAAATATTTTCACCTATGCTGGAACAGAGGCGCCGTCATGGTTTACGATTGAATTTTTGAGAGGAAAACTCCTTACTATTAAGGCCGATACTACTAGAGACTATCTCTTCTCAGGATTCCGCAAGCACGACAAGGGAAAACTAGGTACACAAGGAATGAATTTAAGTTTTACCTCAGACGATGAAAAACAGTTCATCATCGAAACAATCGTAGGACAAGATGACGAAGTATATTTAGTTCTCACTCCATCCTTAATGGAATCTTTAAGCATGGGCAACTTAACAACTAATTATGAAGGAAGAATTGAATACAAATATAATGGTACATGGCGCACGTATAACGGCGATTATTATTCAGATGATAAAAATAAAAGATTTGTCAGATCTGTGACTTACTGGAATATTATCATTGATAAAACAAGTCGAAGTACCAGTTATTCAAAAGTGCCAACTGCATTATTGTTCAAATTAGAATTAGTAGAGTGATAAGTAGTTATACATTAATGTAGTTCTCTTTTACATAGAATAAATGACGTTCTAAAAGACTTACAAACCCCGAGGCAGTAGCTCATATCGAAAAAGCCCTGATGCTGCGCATCAGGGCTTTTTTGTTGTAGCGAGAGAGAGACTTGAACTCTCGGCCTCCGGGTTATGAATCCGACGCTCTAACCAGCTGAGCTACCTCGCCATTTGGTGGGGGCAAATATAAACACCGTCAACATATTTGAAAGTCTTTTTTTAGTTTTTAAAAACAAGAAGGTGGTAGATGAGTTATACGGTAAAGCACTTTGTATAACATGGAAACTTTGATTTACATCTTGACTGTTGGATTCATTGCCACGACCATCATCACCTTTCGAGTAATTGACGCACTAGCAAAGGAATTGTCCGAATTGAAAAAGAAACTCAATCAATGAAAAAGGCCGGCTTCTGCCGGCTTTTTTTATCTCGTCATTTCCATTTCATACAACCAATAGAAGCTATTGCCCGTATTAGGATCGTAATCGTAGTGATTGTACTGAAGATACATGGAATCCTCCGCTTCATTGATGTGCCAATTCACACATTGCTCCCAGTTCATAAAGAATTGGTCCGTAGACCAAGAATAACCCCAATACTGGTACATGTGGTCATTTAGCGCATTTTCATTAATGGTGAATCGGCCATCCTTATAAAATGTACAAGTACTGCTGTAATCTTCGTCTACAGCCGCTAGTTGACCTACGGCAGCATGTTCGCGGTGAACTTCCACGTTCCATCCACTTCGATAAAAACGCTCAGTATTGGTATTTGTTGACTCCAGTGGCTCACAAGAAAGCAACACCGTTGCTGCACAAGACAAGAGGATTAGTTGTTTCACTTATTGTGGTTTGAATGGATTCAAATTTACCATGTAAGAGCAAATTTTGGGCCAATTACTCCAAAGGTTTGTCCTAAAGTTACATCACTCTTCCATCGCTTTGTTTTAGCACGTGTGGTCAAGGAATTTTCTCGGGCTTCATGATAGTTCTCATAGACCACTTTTCCGATGAATTCGCCGATGACGGCACCTGCGACTAATTCGCTTACCCAATGGTTGTGGCCACGAATATCGTAGACTAACGCTGTGGTAGCTAGTGCATACGGAACCCAGCTGCGATCGAAAACTCTACTATTCACACTCGCAAATGCGAAATACATCGTAGCATGATAAGATGGAAATCCTGTGCCATAAGCATCGGAGTGCACATACACTGGATGAAAGTTGAAGATATCATAAGGGCTTTGCACAAAGGGATATTGGCTGTCGCGATCTGAGCCTAAACTTCCTAATGGCCTTGCCGGCCGATGTCTAGCTACTAATGTTTTTAGGACGACATGACTAACCACATAAGATTCTACCACAGCTTTGACAGTGAGAATTCCTGCTTCCTGCATCTTTTCATTTCCGCTAACCAGTCCTGCCGCATACATTGCGGTGACTCCGGAATACATATAACCATCTACTCCACCACCCCAACGACCTAGCACTGGTACGCCGGGAAAAAGAGAAGGAAAGGAAACCACATCTCGTACATATTCATCCAACGGCTCAATGTTCTCTTGAAACAACTTCGTGGTTTGGTAATCCGTGGCCACTAATGCAAAGAGCTTAACGGCATTTGCCGTTCTGTTTGGATTATTCCAAGGGCGTTGTATAATTGCCTTTGCATCATCATCGATCGTAGTCATGGTATTGCGAATGATGCCCACGCGGGTTTCTTTGATGCTGCGATCAGGTTTAAATTGGATCTGCGCCTTCAAGGCAAGCGATAAAAAAAGCGTTACAGCCAACCAGCCGTAGCGCTTAATATGATGTTTCATTTTCAGAGGTTTGGTTGTTCCCCGAATTTACTTATTCCCAAGTAAACAATGGACGGTCTTGCATCATTTTTACTACTGCATCCCCCACTTCTTTGATGTGGCTGTCCGAGTCAATGTTCATCACTACTCGATCAATCAAATCAGCGATTGTATCCATATCACCTTCTTTCAAACCACGTGTAGTGATTGCAGGAGCGCCAAGGCGAATACCTGAAGTTGTAAATGGACTCTTGTCGTCGAAAGGAACCATATTCTTGTTCGCTGTGATGTGTGCGCGAACCAATGCTTGCTCTGTTGCCTTACCGGTAACCCCCTTATTACGGAGGTCAATCAACATTAAGTGGTTATCTGTACCGCCAGAAATAATGTCGTAGCCACGGTCTACAAATGCTTTTGCCATAGCAGCGGCATTCTTTTTCACTTGCAACTGGTAGTGGAAGAATTCGTCAGATAATGCTTCTCCGTATGCCACTGCTTTTGCAGCAATAACGTGCTCCAACGGACCACCTTGGATCCCTGGGAAAATGGCCATATCAAGGATGTTTGACATCATTTTTACCTCACCCTTGTTATTGGTTTCACCCCATGGATTAGGGAAGTCTTCGCCCATCATGATCATGCCACCACGTGGACCACGCAAGGTTTTGTGTGTGGTTGTAGTAACAATGTGACAATGCGGCATAGGATCGTTCAAGATTCCCTTGGCAATCATTCCTGAAGGGTGAGAAATATCTGCAAGCAGGATGGCTCCTACCTCATCAGCGATTTCACGGAAACGAGCGAAATCAATATCACGGCTGTATGCAGAAGCACCCGCAATGATCATGCGTGGCTTACACTCCTTCGCTTTGGCCTCGATAGCATCGTAGTTCAACAATCCCGTTTCCTTTTCGACACCATAGAATTCCGCGTTGTAGGTTTTTCCGGAGAAGTTCACAGGTGAACCGTGTGTCAAGTGACCACCGTGACTCAAATCAAAGCCCAATACTGTATCACCAGGCTTCATGACAGCGAGGTAAACCGCAGCATTTGCCTGAGACCCAGAGTGTGGTTGCACGTTTACGTAGGCAGCACCGTAGAGTTCTTTAGCACGATCACGTGCAAGATCTTCCACTAGGTCAACCACCTCACAACCGCCATAATAGCGCTTACCAGGATAGCCTTCCGCGTATTTGTTGGTTAATACCGAACCTTGAGCTTCCATAACTTGTGGCGAAGCAAAGTTCTCAGAGGCAATAAGTTCAATGCCTTTGATTTGGCGTTCGTGTTCCTTGGCAATTAGGTCAAAGATGGCTGTGTCTCTCATGATCAAAAATGGTAAGTCACAAAAGTACTATGCCCTTGTGGAAATACCACCATGAGTTTTTCACATTAGAACGGGTCCGACCAACGAGCGTCCGTGTAGACATTTGAACCTGTCAAAGTCTTTACAAACGCTTCTAAAGCCGCGCGTTCAGTGGCTGTGAGCTCTAATTGCAATCTATTGGGCCCACGTCTAAGGCGCATGTCTAAGGTGTTGTTATTCACATCAGGGATGACCTCATTGTAGTGTTCTATGACCGTTTGAAATTCAATAAAATCACCGGTATGCATCATAGGACCATTGGGTTGACCATTAGGTCCAAGTACATCTCTTAAAGATGGAGAACGGGTGTTGCTGAAATCCGCACTTGCCGGATCACCAGCGACATGATCTACGCCATTGTTTCCAGAATTTGGATCGATATCAAATTCAGGAGGTTGATGACAACCCGCACATCCTGCACCACCACCGGTTCGAATACCATTGATATCTACATTTGGAGGAGCTAAGAACAAGGCTTTACCCTGATTCTCCTGCGAGGTGAAGTTGGAAAAAGGCTGTGTTAAAGCTGCTTGATTCGTATAACCGTCGTCAAACTTGGCGTCATAACTCTCAATAGAATTGACAAAATCCGTCAACGCCGCTCCCATCTTTCCCAAGGTCACGGTGCTATCGCCATCATAGACCCAGGCGAACAGTTCTCTGTAATAGTCAAGTTTTTGAAGACGTGTGACCAATTCACTTACACCAGGCTGACCATTAGTCCCACTGAATCCCATTTCAATGTGATCCTGTATAGGCTGTACCACTTGGGCCTCAAGGTCGATGGCGCGCTCGTCCCAGAACATGTGCTGTTCGACGGCGAACCGGTTATTGACCAATCGCATGCTATGACGACCCGTTAAACCGCCATTCAACCCAACACTACGTTGTGCCGTATCTGAAAAGGCGAACTGCTGCTGATGGCAAGAACCACAGGCTATAGTCTGATTGTCGCTCAAGGACTTATCATAAAACAAGACCCTTCCTAAGGTTGCTTTCTTATCGTCGATTGCTACCCCACCTCTATTATCTTTTTGAATATACGCGGGGGCTTGACTGGAATACGAATACGGCGGCTCCACGGGAATGCTCGTTCCGAAAGTCCCATAAACCGCCTCGAACGGTTCAGCAGGTGTCGGCTCCGTCTTGCCACATGAGGTCAGAAGCAATGCTGCTGTCGAAAGTGCGGAAATGGCTGGGGTAGTTTTCATAGGCGCTGTTTCGTATTGGATGCCCGGATTTCTCTAAGGTTTAATCCGTGACCAATTCCATTTCCTCAATCAACCATTTTTGGCCAGCGAACTTGTCGATGATAAATAGGACGTAACGGCTATCTACCATGATGTTGCGGCAGATGTTCGCATCAAAGTTTACATCGCTCATGGTTCCCTCCCAAATGCGGTCAAAGTTCAAACCAATAAGCTCTCCGCGACCGTTCAATACAGGAGAACCGCTGTTTCCACCGGTGGTATGGTTCGAGGCAATGTTACAAACAGGGAGCTTGCCGTTTTCTGAATATTGACCATAGTCCTTATTGTCGTAGAGTTCAATAAGTTTAGCCGGCATGTCAAACTCGTAATCACCCGGCTTGTATTTCGCCATGGCACCGTCGAGGTACGTAGTGGTGGTGTACGACACGGCATCACGAGGGCTCACCCCTTCTAGCTTTCCGTAGGTCACGCGCAGCGTGCTGTTCGCATCTGGGTAAAAGTTGCGCTCAGGGAATACTTCCATCAATGCACGCATGTATTCGGCCGAGAGTTCTGTCGCCTTTTGCAACAGGGCGTTGTCCGGTGATACAGCGTAAAATGCTTGAAATGCCGATGTGTTGAAGTTGCTGGCTGTAGGTGCCACTGCTGTTAATTCAATAGGCTCATCTTTAGTGGCCAATTCTACCATCGCATCAATCTCATCATGAACCATACTTACAAACGTCGCTTCGTCCATATCACCCAATAGGTCTGGGAAGGTTGCCAACGCCATAGAAAGCATGGCCGCGGTGGTTTTTTCACTGACCGTGCGGCTGTAGTTCTGATTGAAATCAACTAGGGCCACGTCCATATCTACATCTGATTTCGCGCGTTTCAGTTGGCTCATCAATGAGAACCACTCCATACCGTAGTAGATGGTTTCGATAAACTCGTTGCGTTTGAGTTGACCTTCCGCAATCCGCGTGTTGTTCACGGCAATTTCGTCCAACAGGCCGCTATATTTGTCCCAAAGGTTGGCATCAGCCGCAATGCGTGCCGTGAATTCGGCTTCGAGTTTGCGTTTACGGTCAAGGCCTTTGGAGAATTGGACCCCTTCAATCTGGCCAATCCATTTTTTCCATCCGTTGGCAATACGAGCATATTTTGAAGCATACTTGAGCTGTACCTCCACATCAGCGCGCATTTCAGCATCCATGATGGATAAAAGAACATCGCGAATTTCTACGCGACGGGCGTTTTCTACGTTGACCAATTGGTCCATTTCAACCGCCGTCAAATATTCTTGAGTACGACCTGGATAACCGAACACCATGGTAAATTCTCCCGGGGTACGCGGCGCAATATTCACTTTCAGATGCTGGGCCGGTGTGAAGGCATTTCCGTTCTCATCGTATACTCTGAACAAGCTGAAATCCCCAGTGTGGCGTGGAAATACCCAGTTATCTGTATCCGCACCAAACTTACCTATCGAGCTTGGCGGCGCACCTACCAGACGAACATCATTGTATTTAATAGTTGCCAAGAGGAAGAATTGGTTGTTACCGAAAAATGGAACGACCTTGTACGTGAGGTTTGGGTTGTCCAATTCTTTGGCTTCAATTAAGGCCGCCTCTATTTCTTTGAATTTATCTCCGGAGTTCACCAAGGCATTGGTCACATCTTCCATATAGACCAATTGCTCTACGAACAAACCTGGGTTTTTCAACTCCTGATTCATGGAACGCGCCCAGAAACCATCCTTTAAGTAGTTGTGCTCCATTGAGCTCTGCTTTTGAATCTGGCCGTATCCACAGTGGTGGTTGGTCAAGACCAATCCTTTGGAAGAAATGAATTCGCCCGTACAGAAACCGCCAAAACTTACAATGGCATCTTTCAGGGAGCTGTGGTTGACACTGTAAATATCTTCAGCGCTAAGTTCGCAGCCCATGGCTTGCATCTCGGCGATGTTATTGTTCAGGAGCATGGGGATCCACATGCCCTCCTTTGCGGATAATTGGACACTAAAAACCAAGATTGTGATCAGGGTAACGATTTTCTTCATCTCTTCTATGTAATTTGCGGAGTGTAAACTTAAACATTACCAATGAAGAAATTTCTCCTAGCAGTAGTAAGTGCTGCTTTTTTGGCCGCTTGTTCGGCTCCTGAAGGAACATTCAATCTTTCCATAGATATACCGAAAGCTGGAAACAGCCCCGTTCGCATCTTTTTAGAAGGTGAACAAGTTTTGTTTGAAGGCGAATTAGACGAAGGTAGTTTAGATGTACACATTGATGACATTCTAGCGCAACATGTTATCGTGCAGATTGATTCTTTAATGATACCTGGATACTATTTTCACGATGGTAATGATGTTGCAATCGCCTTTGATTCAACCTCTGGATATAGTATTAAGGCAGGTATTCTTCAAGATTCGCTTAATGCATTCAATCAAAAATTTGAGATTTACAATCAAACCATGGGAATGCTTGAAATAAAATGGAGAAATGCAATGGCTCTGGGTGATACATTGACGGCCAACCAAATTTCAGAGGAAGCCATAAATATGAATAATAATCAGGTTAATATAGTAACTAGATTTGCCAAAAAGAATGATTTGCTCGGTGCTTCCATTCTTCTTGACTTCGACAGTCCTGCGCTTACCTTAGAGGATTATCAGGAGGTCAGCAACCAAGTATCTGAAATTTATCATCAGTGTCCAGATTACATCAAGCTTCAGGATAAACTATCGATTGTAAAAAGATCAAGTATTGGAACACCATTTTACGACTTCACAAAATTGACTCCCAGTGGAGATTCACTGAGTATTCTAGGTGTAGACGGGACCTATGTTTTAGTCGATTTTTGGGCTTCGTGGTGCTCGCCATGTCGCGAGGTTAACCCTGAACTTGGTGCTACGTATAATGACTTCCACGATAAAGGTTTCAATATTGTAGGGGTGAGTTTAGATAATAATGCCGACCAGTGGAAAAAAGCCATTGCCGAAGATGAACTTAATTGGCCGCAGATAATAAACAGTAACAATGATGGTACTGATATTGCCACATACTATGGAATACAAACTATCCCTCAGAATATTCTTTTGGACAACAACGGGATAATTATCGGCAAGAATTTCACACCAAATAAGCTGAATGAATTCTTGCAAAACAATCTCTAAATCAAGCCCTGCCTGCGTCTGATAAGCCATTCTGAAGCGGCCAATAGTAAGACCAGTCCCCAGTACCACCAAGTGTAGTGCTGGGGATTTTTTATTGATAATTCCATTGATTGACGATCGAGTTCCCATTGATCATATGCCTGAGAATTCGTGTCTGTCGACACCCATTGAGCCTCCCTATCCCAATTTTTCATTAATGAGGAATTGAACGGGGTAATGGTCTCTACATCTGCTCTTCGTACTTCAATAGTTTCATTTAGAGTGTAAGACTTACGCTCATTCTCCATTTCTATACGCACCTCATGTGTCCCAGCACTATCGAAACTCGTGTTGAAGGAGTATATACCCGATTCATATTCTTCTAATAATGGAACTTCAATCATCTTTCCTTTCCTATATATCCATACTCCTGCTGTCGCAGGTTCTGGGGATCCCTTTGGGCCTACAAGAGAAAAATTCCAGCCTACTGTTTGGCCCGCGATGATATCTTGTGGACCACTACTAACTATTTTCGGAGGTGTTGTTCTAGCAATGAATTGGTCTAAATAATCTTCAAATACCTTATTGACATTTTGATCTACCAAGGCTGATAAATACCAATGTACCTCTGAAAAATCTTGACTTCCTTCTTTTGAATACCATAGGTAGACAGATTGCGGTAAGGAAGCTTTTCCCGGTCTATATTCTTTCCTTATTCTATACTCGCTGGGGAGCCCACCACCAAGGAACAACGTTTGTGCAGAATCCGCTAACGACGACTTACCAATTGTTATAACATTAGGGGCTACACTATCCACGACAGTATAGCGCCTTTTTTTGGCCCATCTTCTAACCATCATTTCATGGGGATGGCCTGATTTACTCACTAATCCAACCTTACGGAATTCCTTTTCGACATTCACCCAAACAATCATCTCATCCGAACTCTCATTATCTGAAGCCCTCACCCTTAATGGAAATGAACCTAATTTTTCAGACGCCTTGAGGTTGCCTTCGATGTCCTTAAAAACCTGCCCCTCCCATATCAGTTCTATTTTGACATCTTCATTGAGAGCATAAATTTTATAGGGAAACTGCGATTCCGCCACTACTGTTTGAGGAGCTACCACGCCTAAAATAAGGCGAGGTTTAGCAAGGGGCTTCGCCGGTAGTTGATACACTCCTACCGGAGTTCGACTTCTACTGTTGGGAGAGGGAATGTGTCCATCACCAACATAAATCCATGGTTGTTCGGCAGGGATGCTAATTTCAGCATAAGGCACCACCAAACACTCTACCCCGTCAAACGCATGGTCTTTTTGAATCTCATTTGCTACATCCGTTGCATTTAAAGCGACGGAACTAGAAGTATCCGCTAAGATCCAAAGTACTGTAGGGCGGTTAATTGTTTTCTTATTTTCAATGTCTGGAGATAGGATTGCGTACACCAAAAGGGCTATCCATAGAAAACGCAAAAAAGCCAGAACTCCAATGGAATCTGGCTTTTTACTTGATATAAAATATAAAATCAACGCTGCTGTAGCGCCCACAAGTAAGGCTATTCCAGCTGCGCCGAGACTTGTCATCAGGTCAACATTCCACCACAGACATTCATGACTTGACCAGTGATGTATCCACTCATGTCAGATGCTAGGAACAAACAAGCATTAGCCACATCTTCTGGACTACCACCGCGCTTTAACGGAATACCATCACGCCACTGTTGTACAGTCTTCTCATCTAAAACGGCAGTCATTTCTGTTTCAATGAAACCAGGAGCAATGGCATTACAACGGATATTACGTGATCCTAGCTCCAATGCGACAGATTTCGTAAAACCAATGATTCCTGCTTTAGAAGCTGAATAATTCGCCTGTCCCGCATTACCCTTCACACCAACTACAGAACTAATATTCACTATAGATCCGGATCGTTGTTTCAAGAATGTGCGTTGGACAGCCTTTGTCATGTTAAAAACGGAATTCAAATTCACCTCAATAACACGATTAAAATCTTCTTCTGTCATACGCATTAGGAGCATGTCCTTTGTTATACCCGCGTTATTCACGACTATATCAACGCCACCTAAATCCTCGATAACTTGAGCCACCAAAGCCTCCGCATCTTCCATTTTTGAAGCATCTGATCGATATCCTTTAACGCTAGTGCCGTATTGTTTCAATTCTTCTTCAAGAGCTTGTCCTTTTTCGACAGAGCTTAAATACGTGAAGGCAACATTAGCCCCTTGTTTTGCGAAAGTCTCAGCAATTCCTTTACCAATGCCTTTCGAGGCCCCGGTAATGATGGCCGTTTTTCCAGTGAGTAAACCCATATTCATTAATTAAGTGCGGTTGTTTCAGTGAGCAAACCTACGGCATTATCTCCCTTATAAGCAACAATAAATGCACGTTCAAAACCCATATTTATGACCAATTTCAGGAAATCTTGAGCTACGGGTAGTGAAGTGAATTCACCGAGATTGACTCGCGTAAATGTGCTGTCTTCCACATAAGACAACTCCGATAATCCATAATTGTAATCGTTGATTTCCAAATCTTTATATGCTCCAACTTGAATCGAAAATTTCAAGTTCATATCTGGAGTAATAATCGTATCTCTCACCGAACCATCTCTCCATAATTCAACCTGTCTCTTGGCTATTTCTTCATCGCTTAGCGCTTTAGGTTGAAGAAATAGAAACACACCTCCACCTAGACTCAGGATGAATAACACCCAAGGAATCAAAGTCCATAGTAATGAAGTACCTTTTTGAGGAGCATCTACAGCTGATTTAAGCTTTGCATTTTCTTGCTCAAGCTTTGCGATACGTTCCTTTGTTTTGGCTGATAAAAATTCCATAATCTATAACGGTGCTACTAAGATACCGATGATTGTACCTATGATGAACAAAATGGTTTGAATTATAAAACCAATATTATTGAGAATTACCAATGCCCAGTGCATTTCCCCAAATCTCTTCCAAGTTAGTGGTGGCTTGCTCACCGGTGACTTCATTTCTTCCTCGCGTTTTAGCTGGGTTTCAGTCTTGACAGAATAGGGAGCCTCGCACATATTGCAGGTATATGAGTATTTATCCATAGCAGGATCTACCTCATACCATTGTGTACACTTGGGGCACTTGATTTCTTTCATGTGACGAAGTTAAGACCTAAGGCAATAAAAAAGCCGCTCCACAGAGTGAAGCGGCCTGATACTTATCAATAGTCTTGTTACTTACCAAGCAGTTTAGCCATAGCCGTACCAAGATCAGCTGGAGAATCAACAACAGTAATACCACAGTCGCGTAAAATCGCCTTCTTAGCAGCCGCTGTATCTTCAGCCCCGCCTACGATCGCACCTGCGTGGCCCATCGTGCGTCCTGCTGGTGCAGTTTCACCTGCAATGAAAGCTACCACTGGCTTCGTGCCATTCTCTTTGATCCACTTACCTGCTTCAGCTTCTAACTGACCGCCGATCTCACCAATCATGATAATACCTTCAGTCTCCGGATCGTTCATCAACAATTCCACCGCTTGCTTTGTGGTTGTTCCGATAATAGGATCCCCACCGATACCAATAGCCGTAGTCTGACCCAAACCAGCTTTCGTACACTGGTCTACTGCTTCGTATGTCAACGTACCTGATTTACTCACGATACCTACACTACCCTTCTTGAAGATGAAGCCGGGCATAATACCCACTTTCGCTTCACCAGCCGTCATTACACCAGGACAGTTAGGACCAATCAGAGTACAATTTTTGTCTTTCAAGTATTCTTTCACTTTCACCATATCTGCTACTGGAATACCTTCAGTGATACAAATGATCACTTTGATACCCGCTTCAGCAGCCTCCATAATACCATCAGCAGCAAATGCTGGTGGAATGAAGATGATAGAAGTGTCAGCACCCGCTTTCGCAACGGCATCCGCTACTGTATTGAATACCGGACGGTCAAGATGAGTCATCCCACCTTTTCCTGGAGTAACCCCACCTACTACGTTCGTACCGTACTCAATCATCTGAGTGGCATGAAACGTACCTTCTTTACCGGTAAAACCTTGGACAATAATCTTAGAGTCTTTGTTGACTAAAACGCTCATTGGAAATAGATTTTCTGTGAAATACTCGGCAAATGTACTACCCAAGGCGCAATGGCTTTCCCTCGAATACAAATTTCTTTGCTCATTACTTATCGATGTATCTTTGCGCCATGCTGAGAGACGATATCATATGCGCATTATCCACGCCCCAGGGGGTGGGTGCGCTAGCGATTATTAGAATTAGTGGGGCCAATTCCGCCGCACTCCTCTCCCCTTATTTTATCTCGAAGCGCGCAAAGAAATTGGGCCTTGAATCACACCGAGCCTATTTCGGGGATTATAGCATCGCAAGCGAACATATTGACGAAGTCTTGATTACTTTCTTTGAAGAAGGTAAGAGCTTCACTGGCGAGGAAAGCTTTGAAATCAGCTGCCACGGCTCCCCATATATCGTCGCCCGCATCATGGAAAGCTTGCTCGAAGCCGGAGCTCGACTGGCCGATCCAGGAGAATACACCATGCGTGCTTTCATGAACGGGCGTATGGACCTTGCCCAAGCCGAGGCCGTAGCAGATTTGATACATGCAGAGAACAAAACCATGCACGATGTGGCTCTGCGTCAACTAAAAGGGGGTTTCTCAAACGAAATCACCACCTTCAGAGAAGATCTTGTACACTTCGCCTCGATGATTGAGTTAGAATTAGATTTTAGCGAGGAAGATGTAGAATTCGCATCAAGGAAAGATCTACTCGACATGCTGCATTCTCTGAAAACTAAGGTCAATGCGTTGATTGATAGTTTCAAGTATGGTAATGCACTCAAGAAAGGTATTGCCACTACGATCCTCGGTGCACCAAATGCCGGTAAATCCACCTTATTAAACGCGCTGCTTGGTGAGGATCGTGCCATAGTTAGTGCTATTGCTGGAACGACCAGGGATACGGTTGAGGACACCTTTAACTACGGCGGATTAACCTACAGGTTGATTGATACTGCAGGGATTCGAGAGACAGAGGATTATGTGGAAAAAATTGGTATTCAAAAGGCCTTTGAACAAGCCGAAAAAGCAGATGTCATTTTCTATCTCATTGACGCCACGGCCCCTGAAGCAGATTTAGAACAGCGCATTGCACATTTGGAACAATCGGCGCCGCAAGCAGAGTTGTTCTTGTGTATCAATAAATCCGATCAAGCGGATACGACTGAAATCCTCTCAAGACTAAAGGATTCGAAGCGTCAGATCTTCGAGATAGCCGCTAAGTCTAAAGAAGGGCTTGATGAGCTCCTTGCAGCACTTAAGCTGGCCACCGCTTGGACTTCACACAGCGCCTCACAAACCATTGTGACAAATGCTCGCCACGCCGATGCCTTGCGCAGGACTGCTTTGGCCTTGGATAAAAGCATAGAAGCTGTAGAACTCAGCATCCCGGGAGACTTACTGGCTCAAGACTTGCGCTTGGCACTGGACGGATTGGGCGAAATTACCGGTACTATTTCTACTGACGATCTGTTAGCCAACATCTTTAGCAAGTTCTGTATCGGGAAGTAAAAACCCCTCCAAACCGAAGCTTGAAGGGGTCGTTACACAAATTCGTTTGACTTAATCAAACATTCGCTTCTTTGAAGAAGCGTTCCATCCCATAGATAATCCGAATCTAAAAGACGAGCCATCCTTTGGAGGGATGAAATAAGCATTAATTGGGAAGTTCATCTCCCCGCTTTTTACTGTTTTACCTACTGAGAATACCAAGGCTGTACTCACACCGTACACTCCGCGAGAATCGAGTTGACCATCCATCGTTTTAGTAATATCTAGTGTTGGGCCAAAGGCAAATTCCCATCCAGAATTGTTGTTACGCAATCCATTTAGCACGGTAACATTTGGGACAAAGCGGTTGGCTTCGAGTCCGCTGACTAAAGGAATAAATTCAGCCAATGCCTGCCAATTACCTGTGGTGATGTAAGCTTTTTCAAACTGGTAACCGAACTGAGACATAATGGGAATCTTTTGGTCGAAACCTCCTTCGCTTGCTGGCTTTGCAAGGATTTGTGCATTTGCACCAGTGACAAATCCGAAGCCCATACGCGGACCTTCCGCAACAATAGTACGGTCAAAAGGATTGTTTAATATGTTCTCATAATCGTTAGCTACAGTAACTCTGCGGACCAATTCCGGATCGTTTTCCAAGCCCATCATATCTTTCAAGGTAAGTTCGGCCATCAGAAGATCATTCTTCGGTACATCCACATAATTACGATTTGCACTGTTCACGAAAGAGCCTTGAGCTACATCGAACAATCTGACGGTTGTGCTTACTTTCTCACCGAGTAAGTTCATAGAGCCGGTCAGAATAAAATCTACTTCTAACTTCTCCCCTAACTCTTTCAAACAGATTCTTGAGAAACAACCAGTAAAATCAATACCATCACGTTCAGAGATATACTCTACATCATAATTGTCTATCACTTCATAACCTTCCATATTGATCATCTCCAAGGTTAACTTTTGAATGATCTGATAGCGAGCAACCTCATCATAACCTCGTGTATCGAAGTCTAAGACTGCCACAGAAGGTGTCTTTTGCGCAAACAATGCTACAGTCAACATTGTAAGGAGGGTAGTTAATTTGAATTTCATAACGAATTGTGTTTTGATTATGGTGCTAATTACCCTCGATTAAAATGCTCCCACAATTCAAAAAATCCCATTATTTGTCTGTTTAAATTAAATTTTAATGGAAATAATCATCAACAAAAGACATTAGTGCTCATATTTGATACAATAAGATATGATTGGACTGCTGTACATTTGCAAACAAAGACTCAGCTTTGAAAAAAGACATCATCATTCCAGAGGTTAAAAATGTTTACGTCGCAGCCATTCAACGCGAAGACGAACAAGGCAATAAGAACTGGTGGGTACACATTATCAATGATACCGATAGTCCTTTAGAAAACTTGATGATTCAAAGTCGCGGATACAGCGACCTAGAAACAAAAGGAGGCAAACAAACAGCTACCTTAAGAAAGGCCATTAAGGTGCTTCCTGCAAAAAGCGCTGCGAAGCTAGAACCCATTATGCCTGAAGTTTTTGATCTATTCAACGAGTATTGGATCAGCTTTTTCGAAGATGGTCAAATGAAGGATCGGAAATACATTTTTGGCCCACATACCATTGATGCCAACTTCATGGATCCTATTCCTGTATTACAAGTCCAAGGAATTTTGGTACGTTAAGAGGCGCTGTAATCCTCCCCTTTTCGAACTCGGTGCCAAACGATCCATGCAAGCGTAGCATTAACCAAATAGAACGCGTATTTCGCGACGTAGGCAATGTTGCCAAACAAGATATTTTGGTAGAGCTTAAGCATATTATATACTTGCCAGCTTGCCCATGAATCTGCATACATACGAGGCGTATTCAGAATTCCGGAATAAGTAATCCCAGTGATGATGGCCGTCACGGTGAATTTCGACATCTTATCTCCTATTGGTGCTGAGAGAAAATCTGTGAACCCAATATAGTTCAGACTTATCCCTAGGGCAAAGGCGATCAAAATGTTGATGAAGTACACATAATCGATCTTGCGCGGGACACGATCTTTTTTACGTTTCCAATACAAATAGGATACTCCTGCTCCCAGGAATGAAATGGGATACGTCAAGAATGCCGCTTCGTTGCCTAAGTAATAATCTACAAAGGCAGAGTTCACTGCAGTGAGCAATCCGATGAGGTTTCCTATGTTATTGCGCTTGGTGACTAACCTGGTGACCATCATAGAACCTGCTGCCCCGAACGTGGAGAAATAACCAATAGAAATTCCTTCCCGTACGGTCAGATGGAAACCTAAGGAAATAGAGACGCCAATTACTAAGGCTACCCCTAGTAGGTCCATCCATTTACTCTCGGTGATTTGCTGTAAGGCCTTTGCGTTCAACGTGGATTCGTTTGTAGGTGCTAAAGTACGAGGTTGAATGAAATTGGGCCCTTATAAAAATCCAATTATCTCAACAGTTGCAATTTCAACGGCAATTCCAACGCAGCACTGCGTAGTACATACATGCCGTTGACTATATGAGCAGGCAATTCAATAGCGCCGTTTTCAATCACAGACTCTCCTACTTTTCGCCCATACATATCAAGGATTTCCATGATTACCCCATCTTCTGCATGCAGGAGGTACACGGTACCCTTGGATGGATTTGGGTAGACCACTACTCCATTATGAGATCTTTCCTCCAGCCCTATTGTGGTCACCGAAATACAATCCGTCCACTCAGAGCAATTTCCTTGGGTGATGATTGCTGCATAATCGCCATTGGCGGAGGCGACATAGGTAGCGGAATTGGCCCCTAAAATCAACGAACTATCGCCGCAGTTTACCCATTGATAGGTGGCATTTGTGGCCAATGCAGATAACACAATACCGTTCACCGAAGTCCGAGTATCGACCGTATCAATGGTTAGATCATAGGTAACGATGGAATCACAACCCGCTGATGCTCCAGACACTTGGTTGAAGGTCCAACTGTAGGTTCCAGTCGCATCCCAATAGCCACTACTATCTGGAATCATATACTGGCTACAAGCAGTTGCTACTACGGTGTCGTACATGGTTTGACTTAAATTTTGTCCATAGGTCCAATTCGAACTAGATCCGCTCAAATTAAAATTTTGCACAGTCCCATTATTAGTGCCCGCATGGTCCGTCAATGTCGTGTTTGAGGAATTACTTCCGTCCGCAACTCCATCATTCATCGTGTAATACAACACGAGGTTACTCGGAGGGGCACAAATCTCCCCGTTCATATGAGCTTGGATTTGACTTTGCGTCAATGCAATGTTCCACAGGCGGAATTCATCGATGTCCCCACCGAAATTATTCACCCCGTCGATACGACGTCCGATAACCACATTACCCGCAGTAGTGGCAGGTGTAGAAGTGAAATTCCCAGTACCACAGCTCACGCCGTCCACAAATAACTCTACGGTTTTTGCGGAGTTTGGATTGTACACCGCTGCAACGTGGTGCCACAAAGAATCGTTCACCGCGGTGGTGCCACTCACCCCAGAACCGCCGATCTCAAGACGTATAGAATTTGACCAAAGCAAATTGAAAGTAAATCGCTTCCCAATCACGAAAGTCCCCATATCTGCAATGACCTGCTGAACGCCCCCTGCGGCGCCTGGAACACAATTCTCGTCCGTTCTGATCCACGCCTCGAAGGAGCGTGCTGCATTGCCTTGTATGCTGGATTTTGTGGTGCTTATATAGTCGTCCGAGCCGTCGAAGTGCAAGGCATTGTTGCTTTGGCTTTGGGCGGTGATACCACAACAAAGTGCGGCCAGGAGTAAAATTCTTTTCATTGTGCTTAGGTTTACAAAGCACCAAAATAAGTATTAATGTTTCACCAAAAACAGAGCGCCTCACTTATGGAAAGGAGGCGCTCTAAGAAATCATTAAGGCTATTTTTTCATGAACCTATGGACGTTTTGATGGTCGTCCACTGTGGTGAGTATGAACATTCCAGCTGGTAAAGACTCAATGTTAATCCTGTTAGATTGTTTAGAAACGACCGTTTCAATGAGTATTCTACCCGACATGTCTGAAATTCTAATCACTAATTCGTCATCCACAAGATTGAATAGCTCTATATAGTCTTGAGCGGGATTTGGATATATCACGGCCGAGATATTACTATTTTCATCAATGGCAATAGGGTTTCCCACCAAAAACTTAGATTGTCGATAACCAACATTCGGTGGACATGGCCCTGTTGTAGACAATTCAACAGTTTGAGCTACAGGCATTGGGTAACCAGCAACCCACCAGTGCCATTGTTCAAAGAATAGGTTACACATTGAAGATCCCACTTGACCGTCATTCCAAGTTCGTGTAGTATACACAAGCGTGGCACTATTATGAACAGTGCCGTCAGGCATTGTTAATGTTCCTGAGGATAATGATTCAGAGTATACTGCATCATCTCTCTCCATATATGGCGGACAGCCATTACAAGTAAAGGAAATGTCTAATTCTGAATCTGAGTGAGAATCACCAATTGCAAATGGATAGGTATGGAGAATCAGCGGGTTTTGATACGAGGTTGTAATTACACTGATTTCTCCGTGGAATGTATATTCATCCGTATCATATCCCAAGAAAAATGTTCCGCCATCTTCGTACTTGACATGGGTTGCATTTGGATAATTGCTAGAATAAGAAGTTGAAGAAATAGGTTCAAATTCGATGGTTCCAGTTGCATCTGTAGTAATATTGGAAAAATCCCAATTACCTTGGCTAGGATGAGGTACTGTATCAGCTTTAATAGTTACCGCATAAGTGACGCCGGATGATGGAATAGAAGGCATAGTTAAGGTCTGTCCAAACAACATACTTCCTGAGGCGGAAAGAATGAAGAGTAAAAATTTTTTCATGACTAAAATGGTTTTGTTCAATTCTAAGTTATATGAGATACACAACATATCCCTGATTATCAATTAGTTAAAAGAATACCAATACAATGTCATCTAGTATCATCCAGATTACAATAGAATATGTCAAAACCGCACTTAAAAACTCCGAAGGTGGGCACGATTGGTTCCACATCGAACGGGTTTGGAAGAATGCGATGCTCATTGCTAAGAAGGAGGAATGTGATTTGGAATTGGTCCAATTAGCTGCGCTTCTCCACGACATCGCAGATTCAAAGTTTCATGGGGGTAATGAGGAAATTGGACCCAAAACAGCCGCAAACTGGCTTCGTTCCCAAAACTATCCCCAAGACCGCATTGATCGCATCACCTCGATCATTCGTGCCATCAGCTACAAAGGCGGCGCCAACGATCATGAGGACCATAGCATTGAGTTCCATATCGTCCAGGATGCCGACCGCCTTGATGCCATCGGTGCCATTGGGATTGCGCGTACCTTCAACTATGGGGGATTTAAAAACAGAGCCATTTACGATCCATCGATTGCTCCGAATCTCAATATGACCAAGGAAGAGTACAAGAAATCGACAGCGCCTACCATCAATCACTTTTATGAAAAACTGCTCCTGCTCAAGGATTTAATGAATACCGTGAGCGGAAAAAGAATTGCCGAACAAAGGCATCAGTATATGGAAGGTTTTTTAAATCAATTTTATAACGAGTGGAACGGCCAATCTTAGAGCGTACATTTGGAAACACTTTGAAATAAACTACATGACCTTTAGAGTCCTACACCGCTACCTTGGCTTTTTCCTAGCCGGAATCATGATGATTTACGCCGTTTCAGGCATTACCCTAATTTTTAGAAACACCGATACCTTTAAACAAGAGGTTCAAAAAGAGATCACCGTCGAAGCAGGCCTCACCGAAGAAACACTGGGCCGCGCCTTGAAAATTCGCGATCTTAAAGTAATTGATAACGACGGTACCATATTAGTCTTTGAGCAAGGTGCTTACAATCCAGCGACTGGAGAAGCGAAATTCACCGCCAAAGAATTACCCGGTTGGCTGGATAAGATCACACACTTGCACAAAGCGACTACTAACGATCCGTTGTACTACTTCAATATTTTCTTCGGGGCGTCGCTATTCTTCTTTGCCGTTAGTGCCTTCTTCATGTTCGTGCCAAAATCCCCTATTTTCAAGAAAGGGCTTTGGTTTACTTTGGGAGGTATACTACTAGCAATAATCATGTTAATGGTTTAATAATGAGACTCCTCCTCTTTTTCGTTTTGAATTTTGGTGCCCTCGCTTTGGGCAGCTACCTGATGGGCGAAGGCCCCATGGGCAGTTGGTATACCAACCTCAATAAGGCGCCATGGACACCTCCGGGTTGGGTATTTGGTGCGTCTTGGACCTTGATCATGATTTGTTTAAGCATTTTCATGAATAAAGCCGTTCAAATTGAAGCACTTAGCAAGACTATTTTATGGATTTATGGGGTCCAATTGGTCCTGAACATCCTTTGGAATCCACTTTTCTTCGACCTGAACTGGATGGGAATCGCTCTGATGGAAATCGTCCTGTTGGTCTTTGTGGTCGGCTTCATGGCCATCAAGGCAAAGCCTTATCTGCCACAGCTTACCTGGCTGCTTACTCCCTATGTAGTGTGGCTAAGTATCGCGATTACACTAAACGCCTACGCACTGCAGTACAATTAGACAGGGCCTGAACTATCTGAATGAAACGTAACAAAACTGTCCGAATACTGCTCATCATTGCCATAATTTTCGCAATTCCCCTCTTACTCATGAAGGGTTGCCAATCCCTCGCCAAGGAAATTTATTGGAGTATGGATTGTGATCAGTTCAACATTGACCACATCGAACTCCGCACTGGAATAGATATCCCCAAGATTACTCGCAATTATTGCGAACTCTCTCCAACGCAGCGGAAGGTGAGCTTTCAATTGCATAAATCAGGGAAGGACAAGGCTCAATATGCTGCAACGTATTTCGAATACACCGGAGACCACCTTTTTTCTGCCAAAGGCACTAGGAAGGATCACCAGTGGTTCGCTACCTTAGATACCACAACTAATGAATTGATATTCATCATCCAATACCGGCCATGAGTGAAGAGCTAGAAAAGCATTACGTCAATAGATCGAATTGGATACGGGCCGCAGTATTAGGGGCCAATGACGGAATCCTCAGTGTGTCCAGCATCGTAGTGGGCGTGGCATCCGCCAGCACCACTAAAGACCCTGTCCTCATTGCAGGGCTGGCCGGTCTTGTGGCCGGGGCATTGAGCATGGCCGCTGGAGAGTATGTCAGTGTGAGCTCTCAGGCAGATATCGAACAAGCCGATCTAGAACGAGAAGCTCGTGAGCTGGAAGAAATGCCGGAGTTAGAGGAAAAGGAATTGGCCAAGATTTATGTTCGTCGCGGGCTCAAGCCCGAGACCGCCGCAGAGGTCGCGCGCCAATTGCACGAACACGATGCACTAGGCGCTCACGCCCGGGACGAGTTAGGTATTAATGAAATCACCTCGGCCAATCCGTTGGAAGCCGCAGGGGCCAGTGCACTAAGCTTCTTGGTAGGCGGCGGTCTCCCCTTCTTACTCATTTTCCTTTTCCCATTAGAACAGTTGTTCTGGACTGAATATTTGTTCTCTGTGAGTTTCCTCGCATTGTTGGGTGGTGCCAGCGCAGCTTTGGGCGGTTCCAGCGTGAAAAAGGCAGTATTGCGTATCACCATCTGGAGCACCTTGATTATGGCGCTCTCCACCTTTATTGGTTCCTTCATTCAAATGCCCATCTAATGACCATTAGTGCTCAAATCCAATTCATTCCGCTGCACAACGACTCCCCCATGGACCGGGTGGATGAGGCCATTGCCATCATCCAAGCTTCGGGTGTTCGTTGTAGCGTGGGGCCGTTTGGTACCAGTGTTGAAGGGGAACAGGGCATGATAAATGAATTGGTCCTACATCTTCAAAACCTTAAAACTACCCCGGAATTTCTACTCAACGTTCAATACCACCTGGGAGAGACCAGATTAAGCAACGATGAGAAGGTTGCTAAGTTCCGATAGAAGGGTTTAACCTTGAGGCGCTGCGCATTATATTTGCGCCCGCAAACACACTCTGATTATGTCTAAAATTCTGTACACGAAAACAGACGAAGCACCGGCATTGGCTACCTACAGCTTCTTGCCTATTGTTAAAGCCTTCACCGCCAAAGCAGGCATCGATGTAGAAACACGCGACATCAGCTTGGCCGGACGCATCCTTGCGACCTTCCCTGACTTCCTTACCGAGCAGCAGCAAATGGGCGATGCCCTCGCAGAATTAGGTGAGTTGGCAAAAACTCCGGAAGCCAACATTATCAAGCTTCCAAACATTAGTGCCTCTATCCCACAGTTAAAGGCAGCCATCGCTGAGCTACAAGCGGCCGGTTTCGCCGTACCATCCTACCCTGAGGAGCCTAAAAATGACGAAGAAGCAGCCATCAAAGGCCGTTATAATAAAATCAAGGGATCTGCGGTGAACCCTGTACTCCGTGAAGGAAACAGCGACCGTCGCGCCCCCAAAGCCGTAAAGAATTACGCCCGCAAGCACCCACATAGCATGGGTCAATGGACCGCAGAAAGTAAGAGCCACGTGAGCAGCATGAGCCAAGGTGATTTCTATGGTTCAGAAGTGAGCACTACCATCGCAGCCCCGTGCGCAGCGGATATCGTATTCACTGGCAACGACGGCACCACAAAAACATTAAAAGCAGGCATCGCCTTGCAAGCCGGTGAAGTGATCGATGCTTCTGCCATCAGCGTGAACACCCTAAAGTCTTTCTTGGCAGAGCAAATCAAAGACGCCAAGGAACAAGGTGTGTTGTTCTCATTGCACATGAAAGCCACCATGATGAAGGTCAGCGACCCTATTCTTTTCGGTGCCGCAGTAGAAGTTTATTTCGCCGAAGTGTTCGAGAAATACGAGGAGACCTTCAAAAAATTGGGGGTTGATGTGCGCAATGGATTAGGAGATGTATATGCGAAGATCGCGACCCTACCCGCCGACCAGCACAATGAAATTGAAGCTGCCCTTGCTACCGCTATTGAGAATGGACCTGATTTGGCCATGGTCAACAGCGACAAAGGCATCACCAACCTGCACGTTCCTTCAGATGTAATCATCGACGCCTCTATGCCGGCCATGATTCGCACATCAGGTCGCATGTGGGATAAAAACGGACAGCCACGCGATACGAAAGCAGTGATCCCAGACCGTTCGTACAGCGGCATCTACCAAGCGACCATGGACTTCTGTAAGGAGAATGGCGCACTAGATCCGACGACCATGGGTAGCGTGAGCAACGTAGGCTTGATGGCACAGAAGGCAGAGGAATATGGCTCACATGATAAAACTTTCCAGCTGGATGCTGATGGCCGTGTGGATGTGATGATCGATGGACAAGCAGTGTTGACTCAATCTGTGGAAGCAGGTGATATTTTCCGCATGTGCCAAGTAAAAGACGCCCCTATCAAGGATTGGGTGGGGCTTGCCGTTCGTCGTGCGCGCGCCACTGAAACCCCAGCGGTGTTCTGGCTTGACGAGAATAGAGCCCACGACCGCGAATTGATCAAGAAAGTGGAAGCGTATTTGCCAGAGCATGATGCCGAAGGATTGGACATCTTTATTATGGCGCCAATTGAGGCAACCACCTTCAGCCTAGAACGCATTGTACAAGGATTAGATACCATCTCAGTCACCGGTAACGTATTGCGCGATTACTTGACCGACCTCTTCCCTATCCTTGAGGTAGGTACTTCCGCCAAGATGTTATCTATTGTACCGTTGATGAACGGTGGTGGATTGTTCGAAACTGGAGCCGGTGGTTCTGCACCAAAGCACGTAGAACAGCTCACGGGTGAAAACTACTTACGCTGGGACAGCTTAGGTGAATTCCTAGCCCTCGGCGTAAGCTTGGAGCATTTCGCCGAAAAAGACGGCAACACCAAAGCAGCAGTATTATCACGCACTTTGGACGATGCAACCTCAAAATTCTTAGATAATGACAAGAGCCCTACCCGTCGCTTAGGCGGTATCGATAACCGCGGGTCACATTTCTACCTGGCCATGTACTGGGCGCAGGAATTGGCCCAACAAAATGATGATACTGACCTTAAAGCTACTTTTACGCCGCTAGCAGCGGCGTTGAGCAGCAACGAAAACGCCATCTTGGAGGAGCTTATCGCTGTGCAAGGTAAACCGGCAGATATCGGTGGGTATTACTTTATGAACGACGCCAAGGCAACTGCCATCATGCGTCCTTCCGCTTCGCTAAACAACGCCATTGATTCTTTCTAATTCGTTGGCGAAAATTTAAATACAAGCCCCCCGGGCGCTCCGCGCCCGGGGGGCTTTTTTTGTGCTAAAAATTTTGCCTATCGCTGCTTCGCGAACGCGAATATAAGGGGAACGTGCAATCGCTTGGCCCAACTCTTCTCATCGTGCGCCGCACCCGGGAACTTCTGTGTGGTCCAATTCCCTTCTGAAACAAACCCATTGTCCAACAACACTAGGTTTACAGCATTCTGAAACGGCTCGTACATACCATCCAAGGTCTCCGTTCCATAATCAAAGTAAATCTTGCCTACACGCTCCGGACGGATGTATTCCGCCACATACGCTTGGAAAGCATTTGGAATCTCTTCATTTGGACTGAATCCCCCTGGCCAATGCGTGCTCATACAAAGCGCAGTGCCAAACACATCCGGATATTCACCGATGGCATACATACTCATTAAACCTCCCATTGAACTCCCTGCCACAGCCGTGGCGCCTTTATCCGTATATACTGCAAACGTGGAATCTACCAGCGGCTTCACCCCTTCCACCATATACTGCAAATACAAATCGCTTCGTACTGGAAAGGTCGAATCTGATCCATAGCGCATAGCAATATCCGCCATGGTAGAATCTGAAAAGGTACTCTTTAGAGCATTGAACGGCTTTTGAGGAAAATATTCAAAGTTGCGCATCATGCCTCCATTGTGGAGCCCTACGACAATCGTAGGCAATATTATTTTGCTGGTGATGAGGCTATCCAAGATCTCATCCACCCGCCATTCCTGGTGGTTCCAAGTGACCTTGGAATCAAAAAGCATCTGTGCATCATACATATACAAAACAGCATGCTTACGATTGCCGTTATAAGTACTTGGGAGCCAGATATCTAATGGTCGCGCATTCAACCAAGGTGTGGCATGCGATGAATCTAAGCGCAACAACATCCCCCTACTAACCCCAGAAACGGTGTCCCAGGCCACAGGGGCAACGGCTGGCGACACCTCTCGGTTCGAACAACTTGCGGAAGCAATCGCAATCCCAAGACTTAAGAGCAGTCCTCGCATATTTATTTAAGGTCAAAAATGTACGAACCCATAGGCGCTAGCCTCAAAGTGGTGCCAATTTCCTGCACCTCACCTGTCCATACATTTTCCATATGGGTAAAGCCTTCAAGACCTTGTTGGAATCTGTCCAAACCAAGCTCCACTTCTTCATCATTTCGGTTCAACACAATCATCTTGTGCTCATCACCGAACCACTTGAAGTAAACGTATACCTCGCCAAGCGGGATATAGTGTAGCATTTCACCCATGTTCAAGGCACAAGAGCCGCGACGCAAATGCGCCAAATCTGCAATAAATTGCTGCGCTTCCAGCTGTTGAGCCGTCAGTCCGTCACCGGTAAATGCATTCACGGCGTCGCCTTCCCAACCGCCTGGAAAATCGGAACGAATCACACCGTGATCTTCCGTACCTAAATTGTTCATTAAGATTTCTGTACCATAGTAAAACTGCAGGGTGCCGCGAGTGGTAAAGAACAGGGTCATCGCCATTTTCCACTTGTCGAAATCCTCATCAAGACGAGTGTAAATACGGCTCATATCGTGGTTGTCCGGGAAGATCATGATGTTATTCAGGTCCCCGTACATATAGTCATTCGCCAAGCTTGCGTAAATCTTGGTCATACTGCTGCGCCAAGAAGCTTCGCCCATCAAACCGTCCACCACGGCACTCTGCAATGGGAAGTCCATCACGCTCGGTAAATAGGTCGTGTAGTCGTCCATCTTAGCCGTGCCCGCTTGCCAGTAGCTGATCAACGAAGGGTCGCTCACCCACTCCTCGCCTACGATGTTGAAGTTCGGGTACTCGTCCAAAATAGCTTTGGTCCAATCCGCCAGGAATTGTTTATCCGGGTACGGCCACGTATCCATGCGAATGCCGTGTAGCCCCAAGTATTCTACCCACCAGATGGAGTTTTGGATAAGGTAACGGGCCAATTTCTCATTGCGCTGGTTCAAATCCGGCATCGTCTCGACAAACCAACCATCAGTGAATTGCTTGCGGTCGACCTCTGCCCCGTGCGGATCAAATCGGCTAACCTTCATGTGATTTGTTTGCGTAAACTCAGGCCATTGGTTCACCCAATCCCCACTCGGTAAATCGGACATCCATGGATGCAATGACCCAATATGATTGGCCACTTGGTCCATGATTATACCTATACCCTTTTCCTTAGCCTTATCTGCCAACTCCTTGTATTGCTCATTCGTACCGTAACGCGGATCCACATTGTATAAATCCGTCATGGCATATCCGTGGTAGCTGTAGGTCTCCATATTATTCTCGAGAACAGGATTCAACCACAAGCTGGAGATGCCCATTTTCTCAAAATAATCCAAGCTTTGAATGATCCCCGCCAAATCACCCCCGTGTCTTCCACCGATGAAACCACGGTTCGGACCCTCCAACATGCCTTTTACTTGGTCATTGGAAGGATCTCCATTTCTGAATCTATCCGGAGTGATGAGGTAAATGAAATCCGCAGAGCTGAAGCCTTTGCGTTTTGCTGAGTTTTCCTCGCGCTCCAAAACCTCAATGGCCAAGGTCCCCTTCTGGCGGCCCTTTTGATCTTTAAAAAGCAACTTGTGTGTGCCAATGCGAGTATCATCTGTAATGACTACTTCAACAAACAAATAGTTCGGGCTTTCTAAGGCGGTGGTACCAAGCACCATCAATTCCTTACCAACGGCCTTGAGCTCGGAAATTTCTTTACCATAGACCATGAATTCCACGGTATCAAGTTCCATTCCGCCCCACCATGAGGCCGGCTCTATTTTAGTGAGTTTTTGTCCCTGTAACGCTAGTGAAAGAGTGAGAGTGAGTACGACGAAAATCCTATTCATGTTCAAAAATTTGAAGCATCAATTTACAATCCGCCCACTGATTATCCTCGCATTTGTTAAGTAGCCCTTAGTTTTGCATAAAACTTGAGCAAATGGCCAAAGTCAAACTACAACAGGAAGTATTGGAAGCGTTAGAAGCCGCAGCGCTTCTGCCCTTCAGCAAGGCGCAGCGCACTTTGGTCAGCAGCCTCAAAAGCGGACAAAACCACTGGCACTTGCACGAAAATGCCGAAGAACTTCGCATCGCGGTGGCGTCAACAATCATTCATAGCTTGAAAGAGAGTTACGAAGATGTTGCTCGTGCCCTGATTCTAGTACCCACCGCTGAAATTGCCGATGCTTATTTTGAGCTCTTCGAAATCCTTGGCGGACATACTGACCTAAGAGTTTGGTCGGCTTACGAAGGCCCGAAAATACAGCAACAGAAAGAAGATATTTATTTCGGCGCAGATGTAGTGATTGCCACACCCAAACGCCTAAATGAATTATTAAACATTGAAGGCTTCAATAGTGCTTCGGTACAATCTCTGGTATTGGACGAGGCCGATCAACTCTTGAAGGTAGGCGCTATTTCATTCACACAGCGCATCAGCGACAGCATTCCTCCAAAGCAGCGAATTGCTTTGAGTAGCTCTGAAAAATCCGTAGGTGCTTACATGAATAGGTTCGCCTTCCCTTTTACGAAGGGGAAGTTAAGCGAGTAGCCAGAGAAAAATCTCTTTCATCCGGCCAATATCCCAAGTGGCGCGCTGGATGCGCTGTGGCAGTACGGCGTAATTCCTCATCCCACCAACGACTTGCTTCCGCTATTAGTGCATCTCCGTCGTCCATACGAAGAGGCTCTTGACGAATAGTCACATAGGCATTGATTTTTGGTTCAGAACATATAGCCCATAGGTGGTTAATAAAACCTATACCTGGAGGATAGCCGGTTTTGGCTGAATCAAAGTGAATACTCCACTGGTAAATACTAAAACCATTGCGGGCGGCCTCGTAGAACATGGCAGGTTTCAGCGGTAGTAATAATGGTCCTTCACCAGAGGTTCCTTCTGGAAATAACACAATGGTTTTCCCATCTTTTATTGCCTTGATAATATCCTGACGCGTTTGGTTTCTGCTCTCTTTGTTTTCTCTTTTTACCCAAATAGGATCTAGTGCGCGTGCCGCCCAACCTATAAGAGGCCAAGAGCGCACCTCTACCTTTCCTACAATGGTAAAAAGATCTGAAGTAGGAATGAATAGCACGTCCAAGTACGAGCGGTGGTTTGCCATAAGAATACCTGGACCAATTCTGTTGAATCTAGGACCATGAACCTTTACGCCGACTATCCAAAGTAACGCCCATCTGATACTCATAAATATCTTGTGTGCAATAGTTCTGCCACCGAAAGGAAAAGTCAAGGCCAAACTGAATACTCCAAAGAGTATAACCACTAATACCCCTAATAATCTAATTATACCTAATGCGTATCTCATAGTGCAAACCTAAAATAAGCTCATCTTCTCAATTTCAATGATATAATTCATAAGACGTGGATATATACCTGAAACACGACTTAAATCACTAAATATTTCTTGTAATCATTCAATTATGAGACTAGAAATTCCATCGATCCAAGAATGTATCTTTAAAGTCCATTCCAACCTTGAATCGATACCCGGGGTCCATATCATTGGGTAAAAGCCCATAATACATACCCCATCGGACAGGTTGATCCCATAGTTTCATTTTACGTTCCGCACCGACGTAGGTTTCGAGATGCATCAGGCTACGAGAAGGAATAGTTAACATGGAGGCCCCCATTGCCACATTGAGCTTTAATCGTCGAATTAAGGGCACTCTGTTCAACAAGAAGCCCTCAAAATGATGGGTAGCATTAGCCATAAAATACACCTCAGGCGTAGCAAAGGTTTCTGGTAAATTCTGGAAGGTGTATAGCGGGTGTGTGTACAGGAGATAATCGCCGCCTCTAAACCACTTATATTCGATGAATCTAACAGTTGAAGGATCATTCAAGAAACCACCAGATGCGACACGATAATGACTAAATCCCAACCTTTTAGAAGGCACATAGTCTTCTACAATGAACTCGTATTTGCTGTAACGCACATCTGAATTGAAAAAATTTGGTATGCCCTGTTTTAAGACAACTCTGAAATCTGGCCATTTGGAGCTCAGAACAATCTTTCTTCTGCCCTTCAAATAATACCTCTGATAAGGTCTGATGAGGATTTCAGCACTTATTTGACCTACAGTGTAGGTTTCAAAGGGCTCGGGTGGATTCAATGATCCAAAAATATCATTACCAAGATCGAGATTTTCTATACTTTCTCGTTTACTATACTCAAATCCTAATCGAGTATAAAATCCATTGAACCACTCATACCTGTGGTATACTTCGGTGAATGTTTTTTCAATGAAATTGCTTCTTGCAAATAAGCCCGTGAGGTCTACACTTTGGGTGATCTGCTGATAATCATTACCGACGTTAACCGTCCAAGAGGCATTTCTCAGCGGAGCGTATGTGTAAGTCGCCCCGAGGGTACCTTTTGTATCTGTATTAGTAAGACCATAGTTGAGTCGACCCGTTACAGAAAGCATTTGATCATTTTCAAAGCGTTTCGTCCCAAAGGCAAATGGAGTCCAGCGCCATCCTCCTACTCCAAACGCATTGAATTGTCCTATTAATGGGCTGTAGAAGAAATGTGTTCCTGCACTACGTTTTCTATATCCTACACCACTGACCAAGGGCTCATACCAATGAAACTCATTATACACTGCATCGGCACTATCTAAGTACTCATCTGAATTCAAGTAGCGGATTATACTATCCTGACGCGCGGTCCATGCATCTAGCTTATCGTCCTCCGGACGGTACTGGGCCCAAAAGTCTGTGCCTTGCAATTGCTGGTCTGGGATAATCGCTACCAGGTTTCTTGGCTTGTCGGACATACTAGGAATACGATTGACTTCTGTTAGCCAATATTCAACCTGCTGTGAACCATTGGCCCAGCTAAGCTTTTGGTGATCGATGTAAAACAATTCTGTCAAGCTGAATTGCTGTAGGATTTCCATATTGCCGATAGCTCCTTCAAATTGATGGATACGGAAATTTCTCGTATCTACTTCAACTTGACCCACCCAGCCCGTTCGATTTTTTCTAGGTGTGAAGAATAAGGTCGCATGCTCACTGCTATCGCTCTCCCATCGAGCAACTAGTTCGAATGTGTAATGCGACCAAGCATTAAGGTCCATAATACCTGCAATGGGAGATGGTGCATATTCCACATCTACCATACGGTTCAGGGGCTCAATGCATTGATTTTCAAACTTGGAATACGGGTATTTCGAAAATGTACCTTGATCTCCTCCTTGACTAAAATCATAATCGCCATCAAAACTGAACGATGCTTGGATATCTACATTATTACCAAAATCTGCAATGGGTCGGTCATAGTCTTTGAATGCAATTACCTCCTGAAAGTATAGGTCTTTATTCAAGTATATATTTGAAACTTGTTCAAAAACCACCTCATTTGCTGACGTTGATTGCCGGCTATAAAGTTTCGCAGATTCTATGGATTGCTTCTGATATAAGGGCCAATATTCAGAAAGCTGACGCCATAATAATTCCGCTTCATTTTCCTCATAAACAACTGTCACTGATGGTAACAAAACCGTCGTATCAGACACCTGCGCGTTTAGAAATCGCGTCAGAATTATCAGCATGATCAATGAGGATGTTCTCATAGTGGCGAAAATACGCACGAATAAGTTAGAATATGACCTGAGCCAATGGTAAAGAGTACGCGAATCTCAATATAGTGAGACGAGACACCATGATTATTCGTCAAGTTTTTCAAACGCGCGATAGAGACTGGCCCTACTTACCCCGATATATTGTGCTAAAGTTACTCTATCCATTTTGTTGTAAAGGTCCCCACGCTGACTCTGCACCCATTCAATTCTGTCAATGGTATTTGGCATTCGTAACATTAATAATCTCGATCTCCTGTTTTTCTGAATTTCTCCGGTACCGCTTAAATACAGCTTGATGATTGCAGGAAATTTTTTCTTGAGCTCTTGAAATCTTTCATTACTAAAGGATGCGATTCTAACATCTGTATACGCCTTGTAATAATGTTGAGGCCTTTTATTGTAAAACAAACTATCCTCGTTCACAAAAATGGAGGAAGGCGGAATAAAGTTGAACAACGAATCCTGGTTGTGAAATGGATTTTTATAGATCTCTTTGAGGTATCCTTCACATAAAAACCAGAAGTCTTTATTAGGGGGCGATAGTTCCGTAATTATCGATCCTTTCGGTTTTGTTATCGGTGTATCAAAACTCTGCACTATGCTCTGAACCGTTTCTTCCATGTCCGATGTATATGCAGGCAATCCTCGGAAAAAATCAAAAACGAGTTTATCTAATGAATTAGCCATTGTCGATTTGTTTTAACGAACGAAAGAGAGAGGCGCGCGAAATACCCAAATAATCAGCTAACTGATTCCGTGGAATTAGATCCAGTACATCAGGAAATTGTTCTAGCGCTGCGCTTATTCTATGTATTCCGCTGGTTTGCAGCATTTCATAAGTCGTGTTTCTATACTCAGTCATACTCAGTTCAATTAAACTGGTTAACAGTCGACTTCCTAACTGCTCGTTCATTAAGTACTCAGCTAACGTACCGGCTGGAATTGAAGCTACCCTCGCTTCGACTAAGCATTTGGAATACGTTTTTGGCTTGGAGGAGTATAAAATCAGGTCTTCTGAATAGGCGAATCTATTTTTAGGGTAAAACCTCAATAGATGTGCTATTCTACCATCGATCAAATATTCCGCAAACGCGCCTGATAAAATAAAATGGAGTTGGCCTGAACTTGTCGTTAAATTCCAAAGCTCTTCTTCCTCCTTGTACGTACGGATTGTAAATCTGCGAGATAACTGAAGTAATGCCTCTTGATCATCTGAACTACCTACATTAACATGCAAGGACAATCCCTCAAGGATAAATTCGTAGTCCTTGTCCTTTGACATAGCTTAGGAATTATTGGTTATGGTAGATCCAAATTACGAAAGAAAACTTCGTAATAAAAGTTCATGATATTGAGATTTCTAATTTCCTTTTTGTACTACTTTTGAATTGTAACAGAGTTTTTCATGAAGCGTTTCATCCCTTTATTCGCCTTACTACTTATCACCTCTTGCGCGAGTCCCCATCGCGCTTTATACGATACAGCCAACACACTTTATGGGTCGAATTGGACTTACCTAGGCACCATAACCGTTTATCCGGATGTGATTTACAGCGATAAAATTACTGCCGCAGAAAAAACTCGTGAACTAGTACTGCATGACGGTTTAATAACCTACGATAAGATGCTATTGGAAGCGCGACAGCAATATGGTGACAGTGTGACCATTGCGAATATTCGAGTGTATACCGAAGAATTTAAAACCCAATGGTTCGGCAAAAACGCTGAAGTTCAAGCGTTGGTAGATGTCATCTACGTGACTAAATAATTCCTTCCGGTTGAAAGATTTTGATCAATATCAAAGCTTCAACAACATTCATGACCTCATCGCAGAAGGTGAACATGAAAATCAAGACTTTAAGTACAAGATTTCAGATGCGCGGAAAATAGCGCGTACACTAAGTGCATTTTCCAACACCACTGGCGGGCGCTTATTGGTAGGCGTCCGAGACAATGGAGTGATCGGCGGTGTGAAGGATGAGGATGATATTTACCTCCTAGAGAGCGCGGCTCGAGTCTTTACAGAACCTGAAGTTCAGCTCGAAGTGGCAGCTCATGATATAGACGGAAAACGCGTTTGGGAAATTGAAATTCCAGAGGGAAAACATAAGCCTTACCGGGTGGATGAAAAAGAAGGTAAATTACCTTACGTCCGCATCCACGATGAAAATAAAGTGGCAGGAGCAGTCTTGGCGGAAGTCTGGAAACAAGAATTGAGCGATCAAAGCAAGCGCCCCGTGGCTTTTTCCGAAAAAGAACAGCGACTCATTCAATACCTAAAAGATTACGATACTGTAACTACGAGCAAAGCCGCCAAGGTCATGCAAATACCACGTCAGAAAGCCATCTCCACTCTCGCCAGACTCATTCGTTGGAATGTCATTGATTGGGAGATCACTGATGGTATTTTCTTATTGCGCTTAGACTAAAGGAATCTGTGAGGATTGGGTATGGTTCTTAGGGCCCAATTAATCAAGGTATCCAGCTCGTCCTCCGGCGCCAATCCTCTCTGAATTCCGGCTTGTTCCATTCCTAAGGTGAGGTGGTGAAGCACAATCCCGCAACTCACGGAAACGTTGAAACTCTCCACGAATCCTCGCATAGGTATGTAGATGCGTTCGTCAGCCAATTCCTGAATCAATGGGGATGCCCCCTCCAGCTCATTGCCAAATAATATGGTCGCCGGGACTGCTGGATCAATAGCATCAATGGGTAGCGCCCCCTCGTCCAGAGCGGTGACATATAGTTTGCGTCCCGAGGCTTTTAAATCCTCCGCCCATTCGTTCGTCCCTCCTTCATTGTAGGTATTGAAAAAACTAGCATCTAACCACTTCTCTACACCTTTTGAAATCCCACTACTCACATTGAAGCGTTCGTTCTTATCATATACGTCTACCTTATGAATTCCAAAGGCATCCGCGGTGCGCATGAGCGCAGATGCATTCTGGGATTTCATCATATCCTCTAGGGCCAATGAAAAATGACGGGTACGCTGGGCAACCTTGTTTTGAAATAATTGGCGCTTGTGGTCGGTTAATTCCAAACTTAACTTCACATAGAATGCTCTTTTTACCTCCATATCCCAATTCTTCCAATCCGATGTGCCCATTTCTTTGTTTCTTTGCGTTGCTCAAAAATAATAGAGATGTTCAGTAAAATCATTCGACTCGGACTTACAGCGGCAATTTTAGCATGGTCAATCTATCAATTTGCTGATGAAGAAATAGGAAATGGTATCGCGTTGCTCTTCCCAATGGGTCTTGTGTTGTTTACCTATTTCCGCAACGAGCGTATTTTACTTTCTCTATGGCATATGAGAAAAAACAATGTTGCCAAGGCTGAAAAAGCATTGGCCGGTATTCGCAATCCAGAGAAAAGTTTGATCAAAGGTCAGCTAGCTTATTACTACCTCCTCATGGGTATGATTGAAAGCCAGCGCAAAGTAGGAAAGGCAGAAACCTTGCTAAAGAGAGCCTTAAATACTGGATTGAGATTAGACCAAGACAAAGCATTGGCTAAACTGAATCTCGCAGGAATCGCGTTGACAAAGCGTCGTAAGAAGGAAGCACAGATCCTTTTGACCGAGGTGAAGAAGCTTGATAAAAACGGTGCGCTTACTGAGCAAACCAAATACATCAAGCAACAAATGAAGCGAATCTAAGGCTTCACGCGAACCACTTTGGTATTGTAGCGTTATTGGGGTACTGAAACCCCCATTATGTATAGTATTGAGAGCATTCAAAAAGTTCCTATTTCTGTAGAAGAAGCCTGGAATTTTTTTCAAAATCCAAGCAATCTAGCCACCATTACGCCAGATGGTCTAGGATTCGATATTCTTTCTGAGGTACCTGAAAAGATGTACCCTGGATTGTTCATTAATTATAAGGTCAGTCCACTTTTCGGTATAAAAATGAATTGGACCACAGAAATCACTTTTGTGGATGCACCAAATTATTTCGTGGACGAGCAGCGTGTGGGTCCATACTCCATTTGGCATCACGAGCACCACTTCAAGGCCATTCCGGGCGGTGTAGAAATGCTAGACCGAGTGAATTACAAAGTACCTCTCGGTATTTTGGGCAAAATTATGCACCCCATTATCGTGCGTCCAAAGCTAGAGGAGATTTTTGATTACCGTTTTAAAAAGGTTGAAGAACTCTTTGGTACATGGCAAGAGTCGTAGGTATAGATTACGGCTCTAAGCTAGCAGGCACAACAGCTATAGCAATCTTCGATACAAGTACGAAGCAGATTCTTATGCAACAAAGCGCTAAAAAACAAGATGCAGATGCCTTTGTCCTGTCCGTCCTTCTTGAGCATCCAGCGGATTTCGTAGGCATAGACGCTCCCCTTTCTCTACCTGGAGTTTACAGAGGACTTGAGGGCAATCATGATTTTCATTATCGGGCTGCTGACCGGCAAGCAACCGCCATGAGCCCCATGTTTCTCGGTGGGTTAACGGCCAGAGCAATGAAATTGGCCTCAGAAATTGATGCGACGACTATTGAAGTGTATCCAAAACTTGGTGCGGAACGTCACCAACTTCAAGAATTAAATTACAAAGGTAACAAGGAAGCTATAGCGACTTGTCTCATGGCATTGGTCCAACGAACTGAATTGCCGGTTCAGGAGTTATCTATTGAGAATTGGCACCAATTCGATGCCTTACTCGCGTTAGAAATTACCTGGCGCTACCACAACAACCTCGCAGACCATTATGGGGATGCGAAGGAAGGAATGCTTTATTTTTGACCCATGGCTAAGGACAAACGTACCCACAACCCTATCGATCCAGATAAAATCGCTGAAAATGCGAATATTCTCCCCTATGGCTCAAATGTAAGCGCGCCTGCATTTAAGGCTGTAGACGCCGTGAAGAACAAAAGCTTAGATCTCAATGCCATGGAATTGCAGACCGATATGCAACTTGATCAAATCCGTGCGCAAATTGAATTATTGGCCGAACAAGCCCGCAAGATTCATGAACGTAAAGCATTGAGTGAAGAAATTTATAAGGCACAGATGGGGTTCAAGCCGGAAATTAATCACGTGTATTACCTGTACCGCAAAAGCGAAGATCAGAATGTTTTGAGCATGATTGCACCGCATGAATGGCGCAATTGTCCGCATGAGTTTATGTATCAAATTCGATTGCTTGCGGACCATACTTGGGACATTCTTGATTACCGCCAATAATGCTCTCTTACATCCATTACATCTCTGATCCCAAGCATCCAACACTGGTATTGTTGCACGGTTATGGATCCAACAAGGAAGACCTTTATGGTCTAAAACCCTATTTACCAAAACTCAACATTGTATGCTTCCAAGCCCCCATTTCGTTGGGCATGGGAGGATATGCTTGGTATCCCATTGAATGGGAAAACGGCGCCAAAATGATTGATGGCGAAGCTGTCATGGAAGCTTCCCAGCTCGTACTGGAATCTCTGAAGACTTGGCAAGAGCTGCATGTAGAAAGTAACGATGTGTTCATTGGTGGATTTTCTCAAGGAGCCATTACATCTCTTCAAATTCTATTGCAAGGATTCAAGGCTAAGGGGTTCGTTTTGATGAGCGGCTATGCACTTCCAGAATGGCACGAAGCACTAAAATCAATATCGACAGACGCGCCTATTTTTCAAAGCCATGGTACGATGGACCCGGTCATCCCATATACTTGGGCCCAGGCCACAGCAGAAGGTCTCTCTCATTTAAGCGACTATACCTTCCATTCTTATTCCATGGCGCACAGCTTGAACGCGCAATGCTTACAGGACATTCATGAGTTTTTAACTCCCTTGCTCGATTAGGAATTGGGCGATTTGTAATGCTGCATCACCTCTTCCATAAGGAGTTTCTTCCGGTAGCGGTTGATTCAACATACTACTGACTTTCTGACTCAACGGTTCAGTACTACCGAGTGGATACAATGCATTCGCCCTTATATCTACTAATTCCACCCATTCCGTTTCATTTCTTAAGGTGATACAATGTTTCCCTAAGAAATAGGCCTCTTTCTGTAGACCTCCGCTATCGGTGATCACGATAGCACATTGCTCAATGGCCCAAAGCATTTCCAAATACCCCACCGGAGGTGAAATATTAAACGCTATCTCTACCCCTGCCTTTTCCACTTCATTTCGTGTGGACGGGTGCAGAGGCATCCAAACCGGAATTCCATGTCGATGTAATTCATTTAGACTTGCGATTCGTTCCTGCAAACGCTCTGGATACTTCACGTTCTCCATACGATGCAGGGTCGCCAGAGCAAAAGGCTTTTGAAACGACTCCAATGCTCCCATAACCAAGCTATGGCGGGCAAAGGGCGAGAACATCTGAACCGCATCGAACATGGTATCTCCTACGTTTACGAGACGCTGGTATGGTAAAATACCTTCGTCTTCAATATTTCGATCGGCAGCAACAGAGGGAGTAAATAGGATGTGTGAAATCTTATCGGTTTGAATCCTGTTCCATTCTTCGGGCATTTCATCGTTAAAGGAACGAAGCCCGGCTTCGACATGAATAATAGGAACACCTTCCTTAACTGCAGCTAATGCACCTGCTAAGGTGGAATTCGTATCCCCAAACACCAGAATATATTGAGGTAGAATCTCTGTAATAATGGGACGTAAATCTGCGACGATTTTATCAATCATCGCATCCCGTTGTAACCCACCACATTCTAAAATTGCATACGGCTTGGGCAAGTCTAACTCTTCGAAAAATATGGCACTCATCGCAGGATCATAATGCTGTCCTGTATGAACCACAAACTCTTGAATACCAGTATTTTTAAAAGCTCTACTTACAGAAGCGCTTTTAATAAATTGTGGACGTGCGCCGACGATGGTTAAAATGCGAATACTCACGATGCGGCGCGTACTTTTCCATCCACTAATTCGTAGGCATCGCCTAGTTCTGGACATTGTGCTTTACCCTGAACATTAAAGGTCAATCTTCGGCCCGCTTTACTAACCCAACCAATTCTTTTGGCGGGTACACCAACGTACAAGCCATAGGGCTCCACTTCCGTATTTATGACAGCGCCAGCACCAATAAAGGCATATTCTCCAAGTGCATTCCCACAAACGATCGTGGCATTTGCCCCGATGCTAACACCTCTGCCCACCTTAGTTCTTTGATAGTCCTTACGTTCAATAAACGCGCGGGGTACATCTACATTGGTAAAAACCATAGAAGGACCTAGGAAGACATCTTCTTCGAGCTCTACTCCTTCGTATATACTCACGTTGTTCTGAATCTTAGTACCCTTTCCGATGCGAACGTTGTTTGCTATGAATACGTTCTGACCAATATTACATCCCTCACCTATGTAGGCTTGAGGCATGATATGACTGTAATGCCAAATCTTAGTGCCACCTCCAATGGTAGCGCCTTCGTCCACAGTTGCTGTATGGTGAATGAAGATGTCGGTCATGATAAATATGCTTTTATGGAGTCTATTACGAGTTTGACTTCTTCCGTTTCCATGGCCTCATGTACAGGAAGACTCAACACTTCGTGTGATAACCGTTCAGAAACTTGCAGAGACACTAATGGAACCCAGTGTTTATAGGCCTCTTGTTGATGTAATCCCATAGGATAATATACCATTGAGTCTATTTCATGTTCCCTTAAAAATACTTGAAGCCCATCTCTTTTACCGTGTAGGATACGAATGGTGAACTGGTGAATGATATGACCGTCCACAATATCGGGTACAATAAGACCGTCCACCCCGCTCAACGCATCGAGGTACATGGACGCTATTCTCTTTTTTCTTTCAACGCTTTGATTGAAATGTTTCAATTTCACACCTAAAACAGCGGCTTGTATAGGGTCTAATCTGGAATTCACACCTATGCACTGATGGTGATATTTCTCTGATTGGCCGTGGCTTGCTATCTGTTGAGCTCTTGAGAGTAGATCAGTATCGCGACTACAAATGGCCCCGCCGTCGCCCATACCACCTAATGATTTGGTAGGGAAAAAGCTAAACGTTCCAATAGTACCAACGGTACCGGCATAGTGTCCCGTATTTTGACCTGAGGTCCATTGTGCCCCGAAAGCTTGGGCTGTATCTTCTACAATAGCAACACCCGGCAATGCCTGTTCAACGGCAGCAACATCCGCACAACGACCGTACAAATGGACCACTATAATCGCCTTGGTTTGCGGGGTATATAGAGTGGATAATTGGTCAATAGCGACATTAAACGTTCCCTCATCGACATCACACCAAACGGCAGTTGCTCCCAACAATCCAATGACCTCAGCACTTGCTGCATAGGTGAAGGCTGGGACGATAACTTCGTCGCCAGGCCCTATTCCTAAGGCCATTAATGCAATTTGAAGTGCATCTGTACCATTGGCGACCCCAATGGTTTGTGCACCTAGGTAGTTGGATAAATCTGCCTCGAAAGTAGCAGATTCCGGTCCCCCTATGTATTGACCACTGTGCATAACGCGCTCCAATGCAGCAGAAAGCTCCTCCTGGTAAGGTCGATGTATTCTCTGAAAATCAAGCATTTTTATTGTGGACACGGCTCAGTCGTTTACAGATGCAAAATAGCGAAGATCCTATACATATCAGTTAACGACCATCCACTTCAAAGCGTGTGTTTGTTCACCATGAATAAATTGGACCATATAAGCACCTTTTACCAAAGGCCTTTCAATCATAACTGTTCTCATTCCTGACTTGACCTCTCGCTCCAAGACCAGCGTACCTTGGGACGAAATTAAACGTACGGTACCGCCTTGAAAAGGTGATGGCAGAAATAGTATTCCTGTTCCAGAACTACTAGGGTTAGGCGCTATGCGTAGCGATGCCTCATATGCGTTCGAAAATGAAGAGGGATCTTCAGGATGTTCAATGTCTTTTGGGCATAAGTGCGGGCTAATACTTTGAGTAGGGTTATACTTTAGGTAAATGGGATCCCGATGCTGTCTAAGCTCTGTACTCCCATTAAAGCTGAAGGCATTGTACGTTGCCGCGAGTTGCAACACACCGTTACTCCTCGAAATGGCCGCCGTTAAATCTATTGCTCCAAATAAATCATAGCCTACATTCCCTTGAAATCTATTGTGACCTTGAGCCAAGTCCAAACCTTTTACTTGACGCAGGTAAATTGCAGTATCATTGTTGATCCAAGTAGTGCTCGCATGTCTCGCCAAATCCAACATACCTTCTTCAATCAGTAGCCCTACCTTGTTAAACTGAAAAGACGTACAAGTGATTCTTAGGTGGACATTTGAAACTGTCAATCCAACATTCTTACAATGCATAAAGTTGCTTCTGCTGATCGCTACAGCACCACCATTGGCTTCTATTTCAGCTCCCTTTACACAAAATTCGAAGGTGTTGGATTCAAACGAAGTGGGGATTGATAATGCTCTTAGACCAATCTCACATCCATTGAAATAGGAATGCCTTAGTGACCAATTTGTAGAATCGGAGATAGTCACTGCCGCCGACCCCTTAATGAACCGACATTGGTCTACAAGCAGTTCGTGACCCAAGGCAATTAAAGACATATAGGGTTTTCCATCCACTTGCTCGAAGCGGCAATGTTTGAAATCACCGCTCGTCTCCAATTCAATAGTGCCTTGGTTGTTCAGTGAACATTGTACATCGGTCCAATGCATGTAGGCTAATTTTGAAGGAACCCTTACCACTCCATCTACTCTGATATTATGGGATTCTAAAGCGATGGCACCATTCCCCTCAAATGTAGTCGTGGATTGTAATTCTATCGTCCCTGATGCCAGTGGAGAAAAGGTTGCTCCAGGTAAAATTTCCATAATACCCTTTTGGATTAAAGATCCTCCATTTAAATGTAACTCTGCTTTAGGGTGAATTACCAATTTTGCACCCTCCTCTACAATCAATCTACTGCCCGGACCGACCACCGTTTTGCTCTTAGCAAAAAGAACAAGCGTACTCCCCTTTTTGATATGAAGGTCTGCTGTTCGATCAGCGTGATCCCCGACATCTAAGCTTCCCAAGACTTCAAGTACGCTTCCCTGACACCCAGGGCCTACATAAAAACTCAATTGTTGTTGAGTGGCAGCAACCACGGAACTATTGGGCTTACCCACAGGACCTTGACAGGCAAGCTTCAAATGACCTCCGGCAGCGATTTGGACATCGCTTAAATTCGATTGGTACCGCTGGGCAATGCCCGTGGGTAATGCGTTATTATATATCCCTGTAATGGGCTGAGTGTAGGAATCGTATATCGAATGGAATTGATTTAAAATGTATTCGATAATTTCCTCTGTGGTTTCAATGTGCATCTGATTCTTTGCACTGTCTTGATCATCTGAACGGGGTGCGTAAAAAGACGTAAACGGAATTTCATGCAGCCGCTGATCAATACGTAAGCTATCGTACCGAAGGTCGAGTGCACTATGGCTAGGGATAAAGCAATGGGTTTGATTGAACACCTGAACAAAAGGATAATCGAACGACTCTGGTGTATCGGTAAGCGAGCCTGGAATATGATCAAATGCATGAGAATACTGAGCTTTAGGCACTCTTATTCCTTGTTTCAAAGAAGCATTATACAGGGACTGAAGCCTTTGATGGGTGGCCAATTGTATTCGCTCCACCGCAGCATTTACCACATTCGCAGGGATGAAATTAGTGGCATGTCCTGCACTATAGATCAGTTGAGCCGAAGCTGCACCGCTCATCGAGGCCCATCTCATTTGGGCAACTCGCCAAATATTTTTAAGCTTGGCGGACTCCATCAAAAAAGGTCGCTGTCCTGCATGAGCTTCACTTCTCGCCCCTACGACCTGCATGTTTTTACGTACGCCCTGTCTATTGAAATGTAAGGTGTCGGGCAGCGCTCCTACATGGTGCCCCACAGGAACGTTTCGTTCCCAGCCATAGGCAATGTAGCGATCCAAAGAATCCTCTGGCTCAGAATTCAGTCCCTCAATACTGCCATTACAAACCCCAAACGAATACATACCCTCTGGTTGACGGTTTTCTACGGCTCTGTGAAAAGTTTCAAAAGATGCTTTTGCCACGGGATCGTAATGAGAAACCAGCATTTGATGGGCGGCTTTCGATGCCAGTGTGTAGTCCCACGGATTGGACAATACCTTAACCGCTGGAAATAGCGCCGCCATGCGTTCTGTCTGCGCCTGAATACCCACTGGAATAAATGCTCCTCGGTGGGGAGAATCAAACGTAGCATATGCGCCAACGCCAACACAACAACTTTGTTCTTCTGCTTGTACTAATGCGTACCGAGAAATAAGTCCTCCAAGAGACGCTCCAACCACAGTGGTGGCGTGCTCAGGACTTTGTTGTTGAATCCACTGTAAAACCCGTAATAAAGTCTCCGCATTTTCCTCTACCGCCAGCTTTGATTCTTGAAAATCAACATAGACGATATCGTGATTCCGTAACAACAGACTGTCCATAAGCCAAGCAAGCTTAGACATATGTGTATAGATTCTATCGCCGTTGCTGTTGAACACATAGCCTGTCGCAACAGATTCGTAATGCAAATAGCCAAAGGGTTGGTCCGTTCCCTCAAAGCCTTCTACGACTACTACTGGCTTCTGGAACCCCTTGGTGGAATCCGCAAAATCTACAGTGACCCACGCCGGTTGGGCAGGCTTCGCATTTAAGCATTTCGAGGGTGGCAAGGATGCACTGCTGAAAGCCGTATCCGCTCGCGGTGAGGCGAAAATGAGTTGCAATCGGAAGGCACATTCACGCCATGAGGTGCCTTGGCGCGCACGAATACGGATGTATTTTTCGGCCCATTCCACGCCATTAGCGAAAGCATGGTATACGATAGCGATAGTTTGATTAGGGACTAATTGGACAAATCCCTTGCCATCGTCAAAATCCACCCAAAAGGCATCGATCCCACCTACATTATGCTGAATTAGCGTATCAGGCAAGATAAACTTTATGGTCGCAGAAGCGCCCGTAGCAAAGTGGGATAGCACATTGCCCCCTGCCAAGAAAACTTCCTTGGTTTGTACCGAAGCCAAGGCATTGCTGTGTACGTTTTTATTGTAGAGTGTATAATTACGGGCAGAATCCAAAGTAATGCTGGTAGGTGGTAGCTTCCACTGGCCCTTTTCGAAAACATAATGTCCGGAGTATAAGGCCAACGTATCGAGCTCATTGTATCTCATCCAGGACAGGTGTAAGGGACAATCTACCTTCTCAGACTGTGCCTGATAAGCGGCATGAAACGAATCGAAGGCCATTAAATAGGCGGGTTTGCCTCCTGCACGCCGCCCATTGGAATCCAGCCGCTGACTCATGTAAAGGTCTTCGTACATGATTTCAAAATCTGTGGGCCGAAGGATTCGGCTTGGAATTGTTCCGTCGAACGAGTCGAGCGGATAATGATCGCCCAAAACTTGGTACAGGGCACTTTGATCGTGCAAGAACGAACTTTGAAAAAGGGTATTCGGCAGCGGCTCAAAAGCGTGCTGAAAGGTGTCGCGTAATTGACCATAAGTACATATGGGCAATACAAAAAACAGAAGGCAGGTAAAGCGGAAAAGTGTTTTCATAAGGGTTGAGGTTAAATCAATACCCTTAAAAGTGAATACCCCGAGCGGTAATTTCCAAAGAAGGTGGAGAACTCGTTTTTACCAACAAAAAACCCCGAGCCTGCGGCTCGGGGTTCAAAATGCTTGTCGCGGGCGGCCTACATGGCGCCATCAAGCTTGGCAGCGAGCACTTGCTTGCTCGTCGCACCTACTTGCTTATCAACGATCTCTCCGTTTTTGAAGACCAACAACGTTGGGATGTTACGCACACCGAATTGCTGAGCTACAGCACCGTCAGAATCAACATTAAGCTTACCAACGACTGCTTTGCCCTCATATTCCGTTGCCAATTCATCCACAACAGGACCAACCATGCGGCAAGGACCACACCATTCTGCCCAGAAATCAACCAATACAGGCTTATCTGATTTCATTACTACTTCTTCAAAATTCGCTTCGGTTATTTCGAGTGCCATAATCTTATGTGTTTTCTAATTGGATAATCAAAAGTAAGACCAAATTACCCCATGATTTGATAGAGTACGCCTATGTGCCTATCGATGTTATTCACACCTCTTGGCGCCTAAGTGTTAACAACCTATATCAGTACCAAAGTGCGTACGCGACCGCCTAATCTGACCCAATACGTTCCCCGAGGCCATTGAGCCGTGGAAACGCGGGTAGGATCCGAAAACTTCTCTTTATAAATAATACGACCCAGCACATCCATAACGACCAGCTCCTTGCTGCCCTGAGCTCCGGAGACGGTGAATTCAACCGTCGCGGGATTCGGTTTTAGAACCCAATGATCTTCTGTCCGTTCCTCTATTCCTACGATATATGACAACCCAAAGGCGAAACTCCCCTCATAGCCATTGGCCGTAGTATCCAACGGTATCCAACGTTCTGGAAAGTCTTTTGCCGGATCAGAGGCAATCAAAGAATCACCCTTGAAATACAATTGGGTCACGATGGTATCGGTAAACCACGCATTCGTTAAAAAACCTTTGACGTGAATGTGCGATGGGCGCCACGGGTAAATACCCGGCAATTCTGTATACAGCGTGCTTGTTTTCCCAGAGAGCAGCAAACGTCCTCGGTAAGCAAAATCATTAGGGTTTCCATCCACATTGCTATACTCCCCTTGAGCATTGGCATGCCAAAGCTCTAGCGCATAAGGACTTGGCAACGTATCCAAATCCACCGTATCGCAATCGTAGGAAACATAAAAGTTTAATTTCAATGCCCTCGAAGAATCCTGGACTCCTGGCGCGAGTGTATCGTTGGTAATAAGCGGAGCGCCGTGTTTAAAGTATGGACCTAGCTGATCCGGGGTAGTGATGCAGTTTACCTGAGCACTCGCATGAAGCCCAAGCAAACACAATATGATTCCCAAGCGCTTCATTTAAGAATTGATCTTAGGCATCAAATACGGATGCATCTCCAAATCCTTCAACAAGCCCTTATCGATGGCCACTTTGAAATCCTTCACCGGCAGTTTCACATCGAGCTCCTCTTCTGTATCGATCACATGCAGTTTCACTCGTTTCTTACCCGGGTACATCTTGAGGATATCGTGCAAATCATCGACGAGTTTAGTATCTAACTTATCCAAGGCTAATTGAACGTCTAGACTCTTGCTCCCCTTCTCCAAGACATCCGACAACAAACTTACATCCGCCACATCAACGGACATTCGCTCCACAAAACCCTCTCCTTGACGCTGATTGTATTTGCGCCCCCGAGCTTTCACATAGAGCAACTGCTCGTTTTCGAAGTAATGTTTGAATTTGAGGTAATCCTCTCCAAAGAGTCGGAATTCGTAATCGCCCGTGAAATCCTCCATCCGAAAAATTCCCCAGCCTTTGCCCATCTTTGAAATACGGTGCTGCGCATCCGTGACAATACCCGCGACCATCACCTCCCGACCAATAACGCTTTCCACATTATTGAGCCTATTGAGCTCAGCCGTACAGAAGTACTTAATTTCCGCGCGGTAATCGTCCAGCGGGTGTGAACTGAGGTACATCCCGTTGATTTCCTTCTCTTTTTTCAGGGCAATGATGGAAGGCCATGGCGTGATGTCAGGCATTTTTGGCGGCGGCAATTCCTCCGCAGAACCCTCACCGAAAAGCGAGGCTTGAGCACTTTCAGCATCGTTCTTCTTGTTCTGAACGTATTTGATCGCCTTTTCAACGAAAGTCCTGCCACCATCCTCTTCAGAGAAATACATGGCACGGTGCGTATTGGCAAAATCATCCATGGCACCGCCCAGAATTAAGCATTCAATGGTTTTACGGTTTGCCTGGCGCAGGTCAATGCGTTCGAGCAGGTCGAAAAGGTCTTTGTAGAGCCCTCCCTCCTCACGCTTGGCAATAATTTCACGAACGGCATTTTCTCCAACACCCTTCATACCGCCCATTCCGAAACGAACGGCACCGTCATTATTCACGCTAAATCGCAATAAACTTTCATTCACCGAAGGACCCAATACAGATACACCAATACGACGGCATTCTTCCATAAAGAAGGTCACCGCTTTGAGATCTGACATATTATTCGAAAGTACTGAAGCCATGAATTCTGCGGGATAATGTGCTTTGAGATAGGCCGTCTGGTAAGCTACCCAAGCGTAACAAGTCGAGTGTGATTTGTTGAAGGCATACGATGCAAACGCTTCCCAATCCTTCCAAACCTTCTCCAGCACATCGCGCTGATGGCCACGCTCTTCCCCGCCATCGAGAAACATAGGTTTTAGCTTATCAATGATGTGCTTTTGCTTTTTACCCATTCCCTTACGCAACATATCCGCCTGCCCCTTGGTAAAGCCAGCCAATTCTTGCGACAAAAGCATTACTTGCTCTTGGTACACCGTAATTCCATAGGTCTCCTTGAGCTTGCCCTCCATGGCATCCAAATCGTAGGTAATCTCCTTACGGCCGTGTTTACGATCGATGAATTCTGGTATATATTCCAGTGGTCCCGGGCGATACAGCGCGTTCATGGCAATCAAATCTGCAAACTCTGTAGGCTTGAGTTCCTTGAGGTATTTTTGCATTCCGGCACTTTCGTACTGGAAGATCCCAACGGTTTCTCCACGTTGGAACAGCTCATAGGTTTTGGTATCGTCAAGAGGGAAACTATCTGGGTCCAATGCTACCCCATGGCGTTGCTTGATCAACCGACATGCTTCCTTGATAATGGTCAACGTACGAAGGCCCAAAAAATCCATCTTAAGCAGCCCGGCATCTTCCACCACGGAGTTATCAAACTGCGTACACCACATCTCACTATCCTTAGCGCGCGCCACCGGTACGAGCTCGCGGATATCGCTTGGGGTGATGATTACCCCACAAGCATGAATGCCTGTATTTCTCAATGATCCTTCGAGAACTCTTGCTTGATTAATGGTTGTAGCTTCCAATGTATTTCCATCCGCTATTTGCTTGAGCTGAGTGACTTGTTGAGCCTCGTCGGAAGAAAACTTTTTACTCAGTTCTTTATCACTGAGCTCCCATAGTTTCCTCAGCTTAGTCATGTCTGGGATGAGCTTCGCGATACGGTCTGTATCTGGTAGAGGCAATTCCAACACCCTACCTGCATCGCGGATGGAACTTTTGGCTGCCATTGAACCATAAGTGATGATTTGTGCTACTTGGGAAGCGCCGTATTTATCAATGACATACTGAATGACCTTATCTCGGCCTTCATCATCAAAGTCAATATCGATATCCGGAAGGGAAACACGCTCAGGATTCAAGAAACGCTCGAAAAGCAGATCGTACTTGATAGGATCCACATTCGTAATTCCCGTAGCATAAGCCACCGCCGATCCCGCGGCCGAACCACGACCCGGCCCAACACTCACGCCCATTTGTCGGGCTGCCTCACAGAAGTCCTGGACAATCAAGAAGTACCCAGGGTATCCCGTACGAGCAATGGTTTCTAATTCAAAGTCTAAACGCTCTGTAATATCATCGGTAAGCTCACCGTAGCGCTTCTCCGCTCCCGCGTATGTCAAATGGCGCAGATAAGCATTCTCCCCGCGCTGACCACCATCCACCTTATCCTGCGGATCCTGAAATTCCTCTGGAATATCAAAGGCAGGTAGAAGTACGTTGCGCTCTAAGGGATACAGTTCTACCTTATCTAGAATCTCCTTGGTGGTATTCAAGGCTTCCGGAAAGTCGGCAAAGAGGTTGGCCATCTCCTGCTTGTCCTTGAAGTAGAATTCCTGGTTTGGGAAACCATAGCGGAAACCGCGACCGCGACCAATAGGCGTACTCTTTTGTGCACCTTCCTTTACACAAAGCAGGATATCGTGTGCTTCTGCATTTTCTTGCGTCAGATAGAACGTGTTGTTCGCAGCGATGTATTTGATGCCATATTCTTCGGCATAAGCCAGCAACTGGGTATTGGCGTGGTTTTCCTCGTCCAAACCGTGTCTATTGAGCTCGAGGTAAAAATCTTCTCCGAAGTGTTCGTGCCACCACAGCAAGGCTTCACGGGCCTGTTGCTCCCCTACGTTCAGGTAGAGAGAAGGTATTTCCCCGCGCAGACCACCACTGAGTACAATGAGGTCTTCTTTGTGCTCGAGAAGGACCTGTTTATCAATACGCGGGACGTAATAATATCCATGCAACTGCCCTTCACTGCTGAGCTTGGCGAGATTGTGATACCCATTTTTATTCTTCGCGAGCAAGACAATCTGGTACCCGTCGTCTTTTTTGGTACGGTCTAACCTGTCCTCACATACGTAAAATTCACAACCGATAACCCCCACGAATGGGTAGGGCTTCAAAGGCTCATTGAGTGCTCCTTTTTTAACCTGTTCATTGTGCTCATATGCCTCACGGTTCCCAGGCACCGCCATCACGGCACGGTTGAAATGGAAAGCGCCCATCATATTGCCGAGGTCCGTCAGCGCCACACCATCGTGGCCGTCGTCTACGGCCACCTGAACCAAATCCGCGACTACGCTGGTGGCCTGCAGAATAGAGAACTGGCTGTGGTTGTGCAGATGTGCGAAATGCACATCATCTGCATCGAGATCTTCCTCGGGTGATACGGTTTCCCCTGTACTTCCGGTCAATCCCTCCGCACGTTTTGCTTTTGCATCTTCAACGGCAAGACCAATGGCTTGGATGGTCGTAGGGTTTTTCTCTTTGAAGCGCGCCACAAAAGACTCATCACGTCCAATGGCGGCCGGAGTAAAGTTGCCAATACGCAGGAGCTCTAAAAAAACGCGCGCCGTGGCCTCCACGTCAAAAGCGGCATTATGCGCCTCATCAAAGCCTTCTCCAAAGAGGTGCTGGTGCAGCTCCTCAAGTTTTGGAAGCTTGTAGCGACCGCCACGTCCGCCAGGGATTTGGCAGAGCTCTGCCGTAATCTCCGTACAAGAGTCCAAAGATTTTTTAGAGGTAAATGGATTCTCTCCTGTGGTACGTAGATACTCACATCCGGTAACATTTAAGTCGAAGCGGACATTGTGACCTATAATGAACTCGCACGTATCCATGGCCGCCTGAAAGTTGGCCAAAACTTCGGCGAGAGGCTTTCCTTCCGCCTTGGCGCGATCCGTGGAAATACCGTGGATTTTCGTGGCATTAAACGGGATATCATAACCCTCAGGGTAAATGATATGATCTTGAACATCGATCAACTCCCCTTCCGGTCCGTGAATTTGCCAAGCAATCTGAACGACCCGTGGCCAATTATCAAAGTCCGTCAAGGGTGCATTCCAATCCTTAGGAAAACCTGTAGTCTCTGTATCAAAGATTAAAAACATGCACGTGTAGCGTAAAATGAGTGAAACTCAAATCTACCACAAAGCATGCGCAAATAAAACCAATGTGGATAACTATTGGTTACTTGCTAAAGTGCTGACATATAGTCTTTAACGATTCTTTTTAAAGGGATGTGGAGCCAGTGGTAAGGCGGCCAATTCGTGGGCTTCTTCGTCCCATTCTGACAGTGGTAATTCCCTCATTTCGTGAACCATTGCAATGGCGTTTTGCGCATCAACTTCACTGAAACCGCTGCCATTCAAAATATGGTCATACGAGGCGGTGTGTAGATCTGTAAATCCTTCTGAAAAATCAAACGACCACTGATCAAAAGTCAATGAACGGAAGGTCTTTTTACCAGCATCTTTGGCACCTTGCGGCAAGGTTTGGGCATTGATGCTTAAGAACCATCGAATGTTGGCATTACTGAAGCGAATCGTGCCGGAGGCCCTGTCGTACGAGCGTACATAGACTTTCTGTCCCTCAGGAGCACCGAAAATCCATTGGAGCACATCAAAGAAATGCACGCCAATGTTAGTGGCAATGCCGCCACTCTTTTCCTCATCCCCTTTCCAAGAGGCGTAATACCAGTGGCCTCGCGAGGTGATATAGGTGAGGTCTACGTCAAAGATATAATGAGGATCTGTGGCCAATTTTTCTTGCACCTTCTCCCTCAACGCAATGACTTGCTCGTGCAAACGCAGTTGAAGGATGGTGAAAATTTGCTTGCCGGTGGATTGAGCAGTGGCCGTGAGCCCTTCTACGTTCCAAGGACGCAAGGTGATGGGCTTCTCACAAATACAATGCGCTCCATTGCGCAAGGCATATCTAATGTGACTGTCGTGCAGGTAGTTAGGAGAACAAATGCTGATGTATTCCACGGCCTCACCGCGCTCAGCTAACTTGCTCAAATGGCGATCGAAGCGCTCAAATTCAGTGAAAAACGCAGCTTCTGGGAAGTACGCATCCAAATGTCCAACACTATCGCTCGGATCATAGGCTGCCACAAGGAGGCCGCCCACTTCGTGGATGGCTTGAAGATGTCGTGGTGCGATATAACCCGCTGCACCAATAAGCGCGAAACGCTTCATTAGCCAATACGTTGATCGTAGGTATCTCCCATTGATGGATTATCCCCCATTAATCGGGCCATCATTTGCTTTTTCACAATATTGAAGATGACCATGTGCACATCTTCGGTGACTTCCATATCCATGACTGGCGCATGCACGTTAATGGTGGCGATTTCAGAGATTTTTCCGCCTTTGAAACCGCTCATTGCTACCGTGGTAGCGCCTTGAGCGTTGGCGTATTCTAGGGCATTAACCACATTCTTGCTGTTTCCAGAACCACTAATTCCGATGACCAAATCATTCGGAGATAAGAAGTTCTTGAGCGGCTCAACGAAAATGCTCTCCCAACCTATATCATTGGCGATGGCCATCATCGAGGGTAGGTTGTCGTTCAAGCAAATCATTCTAAAACGCTTGTCTAGGCCGTAGCTGGCGCCTTTCAGGAAATCTCCGGCCGCATGGGAAGCTGAGGCACCGGAGCCGCCATTACCCATGGTGTAGATGTTTCCACCCTTTTCATAGGTGGTGTGGAAAGCTTCCACTAAAGCCTCTAGGGCTTTAGGGTCAAGAGCGTCCAAGGTGGACTTTACAAGGTCGATATAGTGTTGTGCTTGCATGTGTTCTTTGTAGAATTGGCCACTAAAATAACTGATTTATTCGCGCCATCGTATAAATCCGATCACGCTCATGATAGAATATATGACCATCAAGGCTGCGTAGACCCAGAGTCCCTTCATGCCATAGAGCACGACGGAGGCAATATTCAAAGGAATCCAGTAATGAAAAGCGGTGCGGATACGGCGGGTTTCTTGCCAAGTGGCCCAAAGACCGAATACAGTAGTTAGGGCATCGAAGTACGCGTAACTCACGCCAGGAAGTTGGTTGAGCGACCATCCCAAAAGCGCTGCGATGGGGAGTCCTAACCACGCTAGACGCTGTATTTTCGGGTGGAGATTGACTAAATCAACTTGATCCGAAGAAGCATGGGTGGTCCACTGGGTCCAGCCGTAAAAGCCCATGATTACATAGACAATGTATAGCCCCATTTCGGCATAGAGACCTATGCGAAGGAAAAGCGCTACGGAAAGTGCGCTTCCAACTATACCTGCGGGCCAAGCCCAAACTTTTCGCTGAATCAAGCCTACGAGAAAGGCGAGACTCAACAGTGTGGCGCTCCACTCTAAAACAAAATTTACGGACATAAAAAACCCCGAGCATTTGTGCTCGGGGCTAATTTAAGATTATCTCTTTGGACTTATACCAACTCTTGAACCAAGTCAGCCGCTTCTTGCAATGCAATGGCACTATGTACTTCTAGTCCACTTTCATCGATCAATTTCTTCGCTTCTTCAGCGTTGGTTCCTTGAAGGCGTACGATAATTGGCACATTGATATTGCCCATGTTCTTGTATGCATCAACAACACCTTGTGCAACGCGGTCACAACGTACGATACCACCAAAGATGTTCACGAGGATCGCTTTCACATTTTCATCGCGCAAAATGATACGGAACGCCTGCTCAACGCGAGCTGCATCCGCTGTTCCACCAACATCTAGGAAGTTTGCAGGGTTACCACCTGCCATCTTAATAATGTCCATAGTGGCCATTGCAAGACCTGCACCGTTTACCATACAACCTACGTTCCCGTCAAGTTTCACGAAGTTCAAACCAGCTTCGCCAGCTTCTACTTCTGTTGCATCCTCTTCGCGAGTATCGCGCATTTCAGCGATGTCCTTATGACGGTACAACGCGTTATCGTCAATGGTCACCTTTGCATCTACCGCTAAGATCTTATCGTCTGAAGTCTTTAGTACCGGGTTGATCTCGAACAATGATGCATCAGCACCTTCGTATGCTCGGTATAACGCCGTTACAAACTTGGTCATATCCTTGAATGCACCACCACTCAAACCTAGGTTGAACGCTACTTTGCGTGCTTGGAATCCTGTCAAACCTACTTTAGGATCAATCTCCTCAGTGAAAATCAAATGTGGAGTTTCCTCTGCCACAGTCTCGATATCCATCCCTCCTTCTGTAGAGTACATGATCATGTTACGGCCCGTAGAACGGTTCAACAATACTGACATGTAGAACTCAGAAGTTTCGCTTTCGCCTGGGTAGTATACATCCTCAGCGATCAACACTTGGTGTACCTTCTTCCCTTCTGCAGAAGTTTGAGGAGTCACCAGTTGCATGCCAATGATGCTATCGGCTACCTCTTCCACTTTATCAATGCCTTTTGCGAGCTTCACACCACCACCTTTACCGCGGCCACCTGCGTGTACCTGGGCTTTCACAACGTACCAAGAGGTACCTGTTTCTTCAGTGAGTTGTTTTGCTACTTCTACGGCCTCTGCTGGAGTCTGGGCAACTTTACCGCGTTGAATGCGTACGCCGTAGCCGGCTAAAATTTCTTTTCCTTGGTATTCGTGGAGGTTCATACTGTTCCTTGATTTGCAGGCAAATTTAGGGTACAGGCTTCGAACGATGAACCATTTTTATGGATTAAGTTGTTTACAGAAAAAGTGATGTGTATTCCCGATATTTGCCTTCATGACCAAAAACCTCCAAACCTTACTTTTCATTTTGGCCTTTGTAGGCTTAAATGGCCAAAACTTACAGAAGAAAAGCTTAGAAATTCCTGAACTGAGCGCGGACAATGTGTCGATCAACGGCATTCTTGACGAGGCGGTTTGGGCATCGAGTGCTCGTATCAGAGAATTGGACAAATATTTTCCAGAAGCCGTACCAACGCCTGAAGGCATTCGCAGCGACGTGCGTATTTTCTACACCCAAGAGGGTATTTATTTTGCAGGGACATTTGAAGACGATCGCGCGCCCATCCTATCACAATTAACGCCGCGAGATCGAATCAATGCTAACACAGATTGGATACACATCATCCTAAACCCTTTTAACGACGGTGCAAATGACTTCAACTTTTATCTAAGCGCAGCAGGCGTACAAGGGGATTCACGGGCAACGGGAGCAGGAAGTGAAGACGGCAGCTGGAACGCAGTTTGGTGGAGTGCCGTGATCAAAGAAGAAAACTTTTGGTCGTTCGAAATGTACATCCCCTACCAAGTACTCCGCATACCACAAGGATCCTCAGGTGCAGAAGCACCAGTATGGGGATTTAATATCAAGCGAAGCATAAGAAGTGACCGTACCATGTACAGTTGGAACCCTATCGATCGCAACTTTAACAATGAAAGCCTCCAAAGTGGAGTACTAAAAGGAATCAACGTCATTAACCCTCCGTTGCGCATTAGTTTGAGGCCGAATACTACCGTGTCCTTCTTACAGAATGGAAAAGACCAAGGTAGATACACGGGCGCAGCTGGAGCAGATATAAAGATTGGACTAAATAAAAGTTTCACCTTAGACATGACCCTGCTCCCGGACTTTTCACAAGTAGCATTCGACGAGCAATTCGTGAATTTCGAGGCCTTTGAACAACAGTTCGACGAGAACCGTCAATTCTTCACTGAAGGTGTTAACCTATTCAATAAAGCAAGTCTATTCTATAGCCGTCGAATAGGTGGTAATCCTAAAAACTTCACGAATGCAAATCTGGGTGACCTGAGCAATACAACACAGAGTTTTACTCGCATGCTTAATGCCACAAAGCTCACCGGTACCACAGATAACAATCTCAGTATGGGATTCCTCAATGCCATCACCGCAGCTAACTACCTCAGCGGTACGGATAGCTTGGGCAATGCAGTAGAAATACTCACCGAGCCCCTCACGAACTACAATGTACTAGCAGTTGATCAGCGCTTCAAAGGAAATAGTTCGGTTGGGATGATCAACACGAACACTACAAGGTTTAATCAAGAAGGCAATGGCCGGGATGCCAATGTTACAGCGCTCACAGCGAATTTAAATTTCTTGGAGAACCGCTATTATTTCAATGGTTCACTCGCTAGATCGGGGATTTATAATACTGAAGATGATTATTCCGGATATTCAATGAATTGGACTACGGGCCAACAAGCTGGATCATGGAGATGGCAGCACAGAATGGAATTAGTTAGTCCTACATACGACCCGAATGATTTAGGATTTCAGCGTCGTGGCAATAAAGTTCATCAGAGAGTTCAATTAAGCCATCAAATTTTAGAACCTAATGCGTATTATTTGCGTAGGAGACATCAGATCATTGTACAATATAATCGCTTGTATGCGCCGTATGTGTTTGAACGTCTTCATTCAGAATATAAATTCTTTGGCTTGACCAAATCATTCTTGGCCTACGGATATAACCTCGAAGTACGTCCCAAGGAGTTTGATTACTTCGACCCAAGGGTTTGGGGACGCTACAGAGCAAATCCCGCCTCTTTTTGGCACAATGCATGGCTGAGTACAGATTTCCGAAAACCTCTCGCCTATGAATTGCGCGGTGGGCAATGGCGATGGGCAGATTGGGGTGCTCGCGGACACTATGGCGAGGTCGAATTGATTGGACGGATTAATGACCAATTCAATCTTCGATTTGAAGTCGAAGCTGGATCCCATCATCAAGTAGGCTGGGCACAAACCCTCAGCACGGACAGCATAGGAATGGCATTAAGACACCGCCGCAATGTGGAACAAACGCTCACTGGGCAATATTTATTTGGGCCCAATTCCTATTTGAGCCTCGACCTTCGCCACAGCTGGAATCGCATCGATAATGAGGCCACTTTCCACCTGAACGAAGATGGCTCACTAACCCCTTCGTCGAGCTACACGGATCCAAACCTGCGTATCAACTTCTTCAACATCGACTTAAAGTATGTATTGTGGTTCGCACCAGGACGCGAAATGAATCTCCTGTACCGGACCTCCATTGCAAATTCTGATGATGCTACGGCCCTGGGATATATTCAGAATATGCAGAGCCTGACAAACCTGCCGGCGGACCAACTGCTTAGCCTTCGTATTGTCTATTTCCTAGATTATGCGCAAATGCGCAAATCCACTACCTTGCGCCCTAGATGATTACCCTAGAGAACATACACAAGAGCTTTGGACAAACGCACGTGCTAAAAGGCATTACCGCGTCTATTTCGCAAGGTGATTTTATCACCATTTCCGGTGCCTCCGGCGCCGGGAAGAGTACACTTTTACACCTCATTGCAGGATTGGACCAATGTTCTCAAGGCAGCATCACGTTCGAAGGAAAGGAAATCAGCTCTTTGTCTAAAACCGCCCGTAACCAGTGGCGTAACCAGCGGGTAGGCTTGGTCTTTCAGTTCCACAACCTGTTACCGGAACTCAATGCGTTGGATAATGTCATGGTTCCCAGTTGGCTTGGGAAACAGAAAGATGATCAGGTAGAAGCCCGCGCCAAAGAACTACTTGAGCGCCTAGGTGTAGGACACCGACTGCACCACTACCCCAGCGAGCTTTCAGGGGGTGAGCAACAGCGAGTGGCCATTGCAAGAGCATTGATGAATGCACCAGATGTGCTGTTGGCCGACGAACCAACAGGAAACTTGGACAGTAAGAACGCGGATGAGGTTCATGCCATTTTGAAAGAGCTCAACGAAAAACATGGTCAAACGGTGGTGGTAGTGACGCACAACAAATCATTGGCGGCATTAGGCAAGACAAAATGGACCATGCGCGACGGTTTGCTGGCCTAATGGATCAGCAAGAATTAGCTTCTTTTCTCGTCGACAAAGCGACCCAGTACGCGACCAAAAGTTTCGTAGAAGACGACCCCATCCAAATTCCCCATCGATTTACTTCCAAAAAGGATATAGAAATCAGTGGTTTGCTTGCGGCAACGCTGAGTTGGGGTAATCGCAAGACCATTATCGCGAAAAGCACGGAACTCATGGACCGCATGGACCAAGATCCTGGAAATTTCGTCAAGGAGGCTACGGCAGGTGACCTCAAGGTCTTTCAAGGTTTCAAACACCGCACTTTCCAAGCCGTTGATGTACAAGGTATTGTGATGGGGTTACAAGCGCTATATGCGGAATATGGGAGTATCGGCCAATTCTTTGCGTCCCACCTCAATCCTCACAGTCAAGACCTTGGGCCCGCCTTTCATGCCTTCAAGAAATTTCTCTTGAGCAATGGTCTGCCCGCACGAGCTGCAAAGCACTTCGGAGATCCAGAAGGTGGAAGCGCCTGCAAGCGTATTGTGATGTACAGCCGCTGGATGGCACGACCCAATACCGAAGGCATTGATTTCGGATTGTGGGAAGAGGTCAGTCCAAAGCTTCTTTCGCTACCCTTAGATGTACATAGCGGGCGGGTGGCGCGCAGTTTGGGGCTTTTGGAGCGCAAACAAAACGATTGGAAGGCAGTACAGGAATTGGATGACCGTATACGAGCCATTTCGCCTGAGGACCCAGCAAAACTCGACTATGCCCTCTTTGGATTAGGAGTATATGAAGGCTGGACCTAAAGGGCCATCAATCCTTCGATCTGTACTGCTTTTTCGTAACGTGCGATGATGCTATCGACATCCATCATCATTTCCTTCGCACTGACCGACACAAACTTCCCAGTTTTGCTTTGACGCAATTCTACTTGAGCGATGTTACTATCAAAAAGGGCTTCCGTTGCGGCGATGGACTTCGCATCTGCAGGTACGATGAATTTGAAGAGGTATAGGTTTGGCCAGGGACGCTCTTCCAGCTTTTCTCTGAGTCCTTTAAAGGGGTCTTGGCTCATGGGATGTCTTAGTTTGGGGACAAAAGTACGCTTTCTTCTACCAACGCCTCGGACTTCAAGAAGTTCGCTGCCGTGACCAATTCTGGATGGAGGTAGCGATCATCACTGAGCGTAGGTACGCGCTGGCGGAATTGGTCCAATAAATCCTTCAACTCTGCCCCTACATCACAACCTCTAAGGTCAGCGGCCTGGGCGGCATTGATCAATTCAATTCCTAAAATGCTGTACAAGTTGTCCACCACCTTAAGCAATTTTGTGGCTGCATTCGCCCCCATGCTAACGTGGTCTTCTTGTCCGTTCGAACTCTCGATACTATCAGCGGAGGCCGGCGTACAATACTGTTTATTTTGACTGACAATACCTGCAGCCGTGTACTGCGCAATCATCAAACCACTGTTTAATCCAGGATTCGGCGTAAGGAACGGCGGCAATCCACGACGCCCTGAAATCAATTGGTAGGTGCGACGTTCGGAAATACTGCCCAATTCGTGCAAGGCCAACGCAGCGTAATCCAACACCAAGGCCAAGGGCTGCCCATGGAAATTACCGGCACTGATCACCGCATCTTCCTCTTCCAACACCACCGGATTATCTGTCGCAGCATCTACCTCGGTACCAATGACCTGCATGGCGTGCATCAAGGCGTTTTTAGAGGCGCCGTGTACCTGTGGCATACATCGGAAACTATAGGGATCCTGCACGTGGGTTTTTGGGCTGTGCATGATCGGCGCCTCTTTCAACCAATGGTGAATTCGACTTGCGGTCGTGACCTGCCCAGGCTGCGGTCGTGTGGCATTGACACCTGCCGTGAAGGGTTCTATTCTACCGTCATGGGCGGCCGTAGATAAGGCGCCTATTTTATCTGCGAAATAATCCAATCTTCTCGCGTGTAGTATGGCGAACATGCCATGCGCAGACATGAATTGGGTTCCATTCAGCAAGGCCAGCCCTTCTTTTGAGGCTAAGGTATGCGTGCTCCACGCGTTCGATCCAAGGGCGTTGAGGACAACCTCCGTCTCGACAATCTCTCCTTTCCACCACATCGATCCTTCTCCTAGTAAGGGCAAGCTCATATGTGCCAATGGCGCCAAATCCCCCGATGCTCCTAAAGAGCCTTGGCTGTAGATCACCGGCAGCGCGCCACTATTGTATAAATCCACCAGGCTTTGACACACTTCCAATCGAATGCCGCTTACGCCCACAGCAAAACTTTTGAGCTTGAGGGCAATCATTAATCGAATCACCTCAGGGCGAACATAATCCCCCATCCCACAAGCGTGAGAGCGGACCAAATTTGTTTGGAGCAATCCCAAATCACCCTCGCTAATCTCAATGTTACAGAGGCTGCCAAATCCAGTATTGACCCCGTAAATAGGTCGTTCGCTACGTGCGGTTTTATCCTCTAAAAAGGAGCGCGATGCATGGATTTTAGCTGCGGCATCATCGCTCAAGGCAAGTTGCACCGAACCTTCCGCAATGTGCTGGTACTCTGAATAGGACAAAGAATGGGAACCGATGGATAGGGTTTTCATGTAAATGGGTTTAAAGTCCTAAAATACGGCGGGCCTGTGGGATTTTCATGCGGAATTGAACCGAGCAGGCAAAATTGGGTTTGTACTCTTAGAACAAAGTACTAGAATGAAACACTATGTAATCGTAGGCGGTAGTAAAGGCATTGGCAAAGCAACCGCTGAACTCCTAGCCGCCGAAGGTCACTCCGTGACTGTATTTAGCAGAACACCATACGAGGGACCTGCGCATACCATTGAATGGGAAGAATTTGATGTATTGACCGATTCTTGGGAAGACCGTTTACCCGAGCGCATCGACGGACTGATGTACAGCGTCGGCACCATCAATCTCAAGCCGTTCAAAGGCCTCAAGCCAGAGACCTTCGAGGAGGATTTCCAAATCCACGTGATGGGTGCGGTAAAAGCACTGCAAGCCGCTGTCGCCAACTTCAACCCCGATTCAATCCCCTCTTGCCTGTTATTCTCCACGGTCGCCGTGCAACGAGGCATGCCCTTTCACGCTACGGTAAGCGCCTCAAAAGGGGCCATCGAAGGATTGGTCCGTGCCATTTCATCAGAATGGGCACCGAAGGCGCGTATTAACGCTATAGCTCCAAGTTTAACCGATACTCCACTGGCAGGAAGATTACTTTCTACACCCGAAAAGAAGGAGGCTATTGGCGCCAACAATCCAATGAAGCGCGTGGGTGAAGTAGAAGATATCGCCGAAATGGCAGCCTTTCTTTTGAGCGATAAAAGTTCTTGGATTACAGGCCAAATCCTACACGTAGACGGGGGACAAAGCACCATCTAAACATGGCCAAGCCCGCAATCAGTATTCTGTGGCTCAAGCGTGACCTGCGTTGGCAAGATCATGCTGCGCTACAATCTGCATTACAAGCCGGCTTACCCCTCCTTGCCATTTATTTAAAGGAACCTATCCAATGGGCTCAGATTCAATATTCGGAACGCCAGTGGCAATTTATCTGGGATTCTGTGGCGGCTATGAATGAAGTCTTAGGGCAGCAAAAAGTGCATGCCCTAAGCTGCGAAGCTTTGGAATTCTTTGAGGCCTGCGAACAACGGTTTGAGATTAAAGGCATCTACAGTCATCAGGAAGTGGGCATTCAATGGACCTTTGACCGTGACCTATCCCTTGCAAAGTGGTGCAAAGAGCGAAACATTGCGTGGCATGAGTTCCCTACCTTCGGTGTGGCTCGAGGGTTGAGGCAACGCAAATATTGGTTGAAGAATTGGTACAGTAATATTCATGCTCCTATCGAGCCTATTAATATAAGGCTATGTAGGGGGCTCCTAATGGCTAATCCCTTCCCTCACTGGTCCGCCCAAGCGCCCGAACTGGCCCAAAACCTCTACCAACGCGGCGGCATCACTCGTGCCCACAAGGTGCTGGATTCTTTCTTGTTGGATCGAATTACCGTCTACGCGCGCAGCATTTCCAAACCAAGGGAAAGTCGCCGTGGGTGTAGTCGAGTATCGCCACATTTAGCCTGGGGAAACCTCAGTGTACGCCAAGTATTTCAACGCTCGCGCGACCTCGAGGTACCGGGCAATAAACGCAACCTCAAAGCCTTCCAAGACAGATTGCGCTGGCAAAGCCACTTCATGCAAAAATTCGAAAGCGAAATAGAATACGAGCAAGTCCCCATCAATCGAGGTTTCATAGCCGTAGATGCCACCAAAAAGATGGACGAACAAAAGTTCACTGCTTGGAAAATCGGACGCACTGGCGTGCCTTTGGTCGATGCTTGTATGCGCTGTTTGAATGCCACAGGCTACCTAAACTTTAGAATGCGCGCCATGGTCGTCAGTTTCTACAGCCAATATCTTTGGCTGCCTTGGAAACCCGGGGCAGATTACCTTGCGAGTCTATTCACTGATTTCGAACCCGGCATCCACTACCCCCAGTTCCAGATGCAAAGCGGCTACACAGGTGTCAATACCATCCGTATCTATAATCCGATCAAACAGAGTATGGACCACGATCCTAAAGGTATATTTATCAAGGAATGGATACCAGAATTGGCCCAAGTACCAGAAGAATATATCCACGAACCGTGGAATATTCCTCCTCTGCAATTAGTGATGGAAAACATCAAGCTCGGCGATTATCCGGCCGAACCCATTGTCGATTTGTCCAAGGCTCGAAAACACGCCAGTGACACGCTGTACGCTGCGAAAAAATCAAAATCTGCTGCGGTAGAATCAAAGCGAATTCTCGCAAAACATACCAACCCCGGTAGGCGCGAACGCTAGCTCTCGTCAACCAAACGGAATCCTTCACCGTGTACGTTTTCAATGCGCAATCGCGCGTCTGGGCGCAAGTATTTGCGAAGCTTGGCCACATAAACATCCATGGAACGCCCGGTGAAATAATTGTCTTCTTTCCAAATTTTTAATAGCGCTTTCGAACGAGGTAATAGTTGATTGCGGTGTACGATCATCAGCTTGAGTAGATCACTTTCCTTGGGACTCAACCGAACCACCTCTCCATCAATGCCTAGTTGACGAATCTTAGGGTAAAATTTGAAATTACCTATGGTCAGTTCATCCGGCTCCTCTTCCACTTCCGCAGATTTGCGACCAATAATGGCTTGAATTTTATATAGTAGCACATCTGTATCGAAGGGCTTGACCAAATAATCATCCGCCCCTGCCGAATATCCAGCTATGATGTCCTCCTTTTGCCCTTTCGCAGTGAGGAAAATAAGGGGTTGACCGTTATCGATCTCTTTCACCTCTGTGGCTAGGGTTAGTCCGTCTTTCTTAGGCATCATGATATCGAAAATACATAAGTCAAAGGTGCCTTGTTTGAAGGCACGCAAGCCTTGAACACCGTCGCGCTCGAGGGTAACTTCGTAATCGTTGAAAGTCAAAGTATCTCTCAAAAGATTGCCGAAGTTGATATCATCTTCTACCAGTAAAATGTGTTGCGTATCCATATCTATTTTCTTGGTAATGCTAAGGTAAATGTGGTTCCAACACCGGGTGCACTTTTCAATGTGATCCGACCACGGTGTTTTTCTACAATCTCTTTAACGAAGGAAAGGCCTAATCCGTGCCCTTTCACATCGTGAATATTTCCTTTGGTGGCGCGGAAGAATCGGTCAAAGACCTGCATCTGGGTTTCCTCATCCATACCTATTCCATTATCCTTAATATCAATAAAGTACTCGTATTCACTTAAACCCAATTTTATATTTATTTTAGGTTCAGATGTACTGTATTTTATGGCATTATCAATCAAATTTGTCAAAGCACTTTTCAATTGAGTTTTATCACCCAAGAAATCATAGCTGCCTTCGACCATATGAAGGTCCATCCACCCCCCTCGATCCTGGACATTTAAACGGAAATGATCGACCGCTTCCTCTACTAATTGATCTAGCTTCAGCCATTCCTTATCCAAGGTAAGTTCCTCCTTGTCCATCATCGACATTTGTAATACGCTCTCCATCTGAGCGTTCATTCGCTTGTTTTCTGCCTTAATAATCTCAAAATAGCTGCGCATTTGCGCATTATCCATCTTCTCCCCATTTTTCATAAGTGAATCGACGGCCAAATTGATGGTGGCCAGCGGGGTTTTAAACTCGTGGCTCATATTGTTAATGAAATCGCTTTTAACTGCCGCTAAACGCTTCTGACGTCGGCCCTGTCGCTGTACCCCAAAGAAAGCAATTAGAATTACTGCCGCGAACAACAAAGCTGCTAATAGACTTAGATAAACACGTTTCGCAAGGAAAAATCCTTCTCGCGGGAAATACAATAAAAGTTGACGTGTTGGTCCAAAAAAGCTTTCGGCCAATACATAGTTGTATTTGACCAACTTCGGATCAAATCCATCAGAGGTTAATGTACTCAGATAACCATTCTCGACTACACTCCATTTTGGCTCAACTGTCACCCCTTGAGCTCTCAATTCTGCTGAAAGAATACTGTCCATTTCAGAAAAGGACAATTGGGTTTCCCAGGGCAAATTACTCTGGAAATTATCGAAAATCCCGCCTAAATAAGAGGTGTCAATTCCACCCAACCCGTAAGGGTTACGAGATTGTCCCGTGGACCATCTCAACGTCGTTGTACCCAAAGGGGTGGTTATGGTATAGGTACTATCTCTTGACACCATTCCTTGACGCATACCCATGCTTTTGCGACGCATGTGTAGACGTACTCGGTTATTTAAGTTGGTGGCCATTTCACCGATGTTGGTCTCGTACTGCTGTCGCTGTAACTCTAATTCCCCAGATAACAAGCTTAATTGTAGATAAAGGGCACCCAATACTGCCGCAGTCAGTATTGCTGTGGAAGAATGTTTTTTCAATTTAAACAGTGGAACCTTGAACACAATACTAAGGTACACGCTTAGTGGAAAAGGATAGATTTTTTAACGCGTATTAACAGCTTACAGCATTCGCTGAATCAAGTCATCTACATCCAATCCCTCGCCCTTGGCTTTGTAGTTGATAGCAATTCTATGGCGCAACACGGCAGGCGCGGCCTCGCGAATGTGGGCCATAGAAGGACTGCCTTCGCCTCGTGTCATTGCAATTGCCTTTGCCGAAATAACTAAACTTTGGGAAGCCCGTGGCCCTGCACCCCAACTGAAGTAATCATTAGCTACCACATGGCTATCCGATTGACCTGGACGTGTTTGTCGCACTAATAACACAGCATAAGCAACAACATCATCCGCCACAGGAACGGCCCTTAAGGCATACTGGAGTTCCATAATATCCTGTGCACTCATACAAGGTATGACCTCTGGCTTTTCATTGATGGTAGTCGCTTTTACAACCGCAATTTCTTGAGATTCCGAGGGATATTCCATTCGAATATTAAAAAGGAATCTGTCAAGTTGTGCTTCTGGCAAGGGATACGTTCCTTCCTGCTCAATTGGGTTCTGTGTGGCCAAAACGAAAAAGGGATTTGGTAGATCCATCGTTTTGCCAGCTGCACTAACCTTACGTTCTTGCATCGCTTCTAGCAATGCGGCTTGAGTTTTTGGTGGTGTTCGGTTGATTTCATCAGCCAATACAATGTTGGCAAAGACAGGTCCTTTATGAAATACGAACTCACGTTGTGCATTCAGCATTTCAGTACCTGTGATGTCCGAAGGCATTAAATCAGGTGTGAATTGAATCCTTGAAAAGTCTAATCCAAGTGCCTGAGAAACAGAGGTGATAAGCAATGTTTTTGCCAATCCCGGAACCCCAACCAGCAGACTATGACCTTGACATAAAATACTGAGGACAATTAAGTCAACCGCTTCTTCTTGTCCAATGATGACTTTCGCAATCTCCTTTTTAAAAGCGTCGATACGCTCAGGTGCGGTCTCAAGTATTTCGATGATTCTTTCTTCAGTCATTGTTTGAATTCCAACCTTCTAAAAATTCATCACACGGATAATATCCTGTGTTTACTCGAACGAAAGTTTCTTGTAATTTCTCTTCTTTCCATTCATTAACCATGCGTGCTTGCTTTTCCTGCAATGCAAACCCCTTAATCCTGGTAAAGTCGAGATCTAGATTCGCCCTATGCGGTTCATATTTTTCATCAAGCCTAATGATTCTGAAGGCTTCACGCTGATCGTCCGAAACAAAAAAGGTTGATTCTGAAATTTCCTTTGATGCCATTTTATTGACTATTCCAAAAAGGGAACGATCTAGTTGGCTTATTTCAAACTTGTTGTTCCCATTCTGGAAGTTACTCATTTGGCCTCCATTGAATCGAGTATTTTCATCTTCACTGAATCTACGAGCCGCCTCTTCAAATGTCATCTCGCCTGAGTTGATAGCGCTAGCAACGCTGTCTAGGAAATTCTTGGCCTCTTGTAAATCCGCTTGGCTTAACTTGGGTTTGATCAAAATATGGCGTAAATCTAACTCTTCACCCCTCTTTTCGAGAAGCTGTACAATGTGATAACCAAATTCCGTTTTGAAGGGATTGCTGATCTCTCCCTTACGCAAGTTAAAAGCTACAGCCTCGAATTCTTTTACGAATACACCACGTTGAATTCCTTTGTATTCTCCTCCTTTTTTGTTTGAACCTGGATCTTCACTGTATAGAATGGCCATAGAAGAAAAACTCGTACCATTTTCTATCCGCTCCTTTAAGGCCAACAATTTATCGACAACCTCTTGCTCTGCTTCTTGTGATACTTCGGGGTACTTAACAATTTGACTTAATTCTACCTCTGCATTAATCAAAGGCACACTATCATTGGGAAGGCTCTCATAAAAAGAACGCACCTCTGAAGGCGTCACCTCAATTCCCTCCACAACCGTCATTTGCATACGCTGCGCGACTAATTGGTCGTGAATAAGATCGCGCATTTCTTCTTTTATCTCTACTACAGACTTTTCATAGAATTCTTCAAGCTTTTGCTGATCACCCATTTGCATGATCAATTGTTGAATACGACGGTCCATATTTGCCTCAACTTCTTCTTCGCCAACAGTGACTGAATCAATTTCTGCATGATGGATTAACAACTTTTGAAAAAGAAGCTCTTCAAAGACTTCACAATACGTTACTGACTGTCCAAAATTCTGACGATTGAAGACCTCATACTGTTCTTCTATTTCACTTTTCAGTATAATGTCCCCTCCAACAATAGCCGCCACACCATCTACAGTCTTTGGCTGTGCCTGTGCAAAAAGGGTAGCTCCCAAAAAGAAACTAGTAAATAATAAGTGTGCCTTCTTCAATTGCATCTTCAATGATATTTTCTTCAATACGTTCGATGAGTTTCAATCGACGCTTGTTTATTAACACCTTACGAATTCGCTCTTCCACATATTCCAATGGACTATAGCTATCCTGTAATCGAACATCATTTATTTCAACAAAATACACAAGAACTGTGTCTTCACACGTAAATTTCTTAGTTCGGTTGATAAAGGTGTATGGATTATTCGCTTCTATAGGAATTTCCCTAATAAAATCTCTTAAGGGTATCCAAGTTGAATCTTGATAATTACTCTGTTTGCTAGCGAATACATCTGCCCATTCTGAAAATTCTTTAAATCCTTTAGCAGAAGTAAACCACGTTTTGGCCTCAATTACTTTTTGAGCCTCTAATGGAGCAGCAATGTATCGAGCTTGCACTATATGGTCTTTAAGCTCAAAACTCGCTTTGTTCTCCTCATAATAGTCACGGATTTCTTTTTCAGAAATACTTGTATCTAAATACTGATTGATATACCGGTCAATGTAGGCGTGCTTCAATAAGTCGTTCCTGTATTGGGTGACTAGGTCTTCAAAATCCTGTAATTCAGTCTTTAAGTTGAACTCAGCTGCTTGTACGAGAAGCTGATTTTTCGCCCAACTGGTGATTAATAGGTCCACATAACCTATACTATCCGCAGGCTCCATTGAACCAGACGCAGGCAATCTATCACGTAAATCCTCTAAATAAAGTTTTTCTGAACCCAACTGAGCCATTAGCGTTGGATCCTCAACCCGCGGGGCACAGGATACAGCAAGCGCACAAATTCCTATGTACAGGCGACTACGCACTATTTCAAGGCTTCGAAAACCTGGACTTTAACCTCTTCGTTAACCAGGACATCAAACTTCTGTCGAAGCGAGGCCACCCAAGTTTTTTCTAACTGGTCTTGGTAGCTCGCAATGACCAGTCCCTTGATCTCGTTCAAGGCTTTAGGACCCGAAGGGTGGCTATCCTCTACTAACAACACAGCATAACCTCCAGTGGAGAGCTCTACTGGACCATATACTCCTTGTTCCATATTCCAAATTTCTTGCAATACAGGCTCATCTTTTTGTTGTGCCATCCCTGAAGCATAGGCAATACTCAAGGCTTCCTGGCTTTCAAGCAACTGATCTACCTTATCACGACGGTCTTTTAATAACCATTTTGTAATACGCTTGGCATCCTTTATTTCCTTACAAACCCAATAATTATAGGTAATACGGTCGTCCCAACGATAGTTCTCCTTGATACGCTCATACTCCAAAGCTATACCAGCACTATCCTTAGCAGCCTTGTCCCAAACTTCGTCTTGTGTCAAATCGAAAAGTAAAATACCCTCCCGATACTCACGAACCAGGTTACGGAAATCTGCATACTTAGTTTCTAATTGACTGTCCTCGTAGGCTACGACCTTATCATTACATAAGGTATTGAATTGTAAACGTAAAAACTCCTCGCCTTTACCACCAACCTCAGCTTGCTGATTCTGTGCCCAGAACGGCAATACGTCTGATACTCTAACTTTTTGATCCGCGAACGTTGCCACCGTACGATTCTGATATCTCGTAGGAACTTCCCAAGTATGATTTTCAAAGGCGTCCATGTTCACCAACTTGAGTGCATAGGCGTAGCCCTTCTCGTCAATTTTGAAATTGTAATCTTGCTTGAGTTGCTTTACAAAACGCTTGGCACCAATGGCATTTCTGCTGTCTCGCTTCACTTTCTTGCTCAACTCCTTTGCCATCGAGTCAAAAGAACCAATAGGCTTTTTCTCAATCAATTGGATCACGTGCCATCCAATAGTGGTTTGTACAGGCGCCGAATAATCCCCTGGATTTTCTAAGGCAAACGCTGCCTCTTCAAACGCTGGCATCATTTTATTGATCCCGAACTCTGGCAACTCACCCATTTTATCCTTCGTACGACGGTCTTCACTATACTCCAACAGATCCATGAAAGACTCCCCGTTCTGTAGGCGAGTGTATATTTCTTGGGCACTACGTTCTGCACGCTGTGCTTGAGCTGCTTCCGCACCATTATTTGCCGCAAAGAAAATGTGACGAACACGCACTGTTCCACTCGCCGGACGGCGATCAGTAGTCTTAATCAAGTGATACCCGTATTGTGTACGAACAGGCAAACTAATCTCTCCCTGTCCAAGCTCGTAAGATGTCGATTCAAATGGATATACCATGCTGAAAGCCGTAAAGAAACCGAGGTCCCCGCCCTGTTTTGCGCTCCACGTATCTGCACTTTGTGTACGTGCTGCATTTTCAAATGTCAATTTGCCTTTCAATATGGTAGCACGTAAGTCCATAAGCTGATTGTATACCTTCAAGGTATCCGCCGGTAATGCATCACCGTCTAGGGCAATCATGATGTGAGAGGCGCGAACTTCCTCCTGCATGCGTGTATAGGCCTCACTCAAAAGCTCTTGCTCTGCACCTTGATCACTTAAATAAGGTTTGGCTAATTGCGCTCTGTATCCCCCAAATTCACTCAAAAATTGAGCAGCAGTATCGCGGCGTTGCACATATGCTTCGGCAATTTTCAATTTAAAGGTGATGTACAAGTCCAAGTATTCCTCGGGAGTCTTGGGATCGATGGCCGCTCCCACGCCTTTGTTTTTCTCATACACAGCAGTGAACTCATCGGCAGTAACGACTACATCACCAACTTGGAATAAAACGGAATTCTCTTGAGCGTTTGCTCTCAACCCTATTGCCAAGATGGCAAGGAGTACCAATCTAATCTTCTTCATTTATCTGCTGTAGTTAGGTGCTTCTCTTGTTATACTAACGTTGTGCGGATGGCTTTCCTGCATACCCGCTGAAGTAATCTGTACGAATCGTGCAGTTTCCTTAAGGGTAGGTATGTTTTTAGAGCCACAATAGCCCATTCCTGCGCGCAATCCACCAATGAATTGGTACATCACCTCTCCTACCTCACCTTTATAAGGAACACGACCAACAATACCTTCCGGAACAAGTTTTTTCACATCGTCCTCAACGTCTTGGAAATAACGGTCTTTAGAACCGTCAGACATGGCTTCCACAGAACCCATACCTCTATAAGTTTTATACTTCCTTCCTTCGTAGATCACTGTTTCTCCTGGACTTTCCTTTGTTCCTGCGAACATAGAGCCCAACATCACACAATCTGCGCCGGCAGCAATAGCCTTTACAATATCACCAGTGAATCGAATACCACCGTCTGCAATGACGGGAATCCGATTATCGATGGCCTTAGCCACTTCCATTACCGCGCTTAGCTGAGGATATCCTACACCCGCAACAATACGGGTTGTACAAATTGAACCTGGACCTATGCCCACTTTAACCGCATCAGCACCAGCCTCCATTAAATATAACGCTGCTTCAGCCGTAGCAATATTTCCAACGACTATATCCAAATCCGGAAATTTAGCTTTAATGCTTTGCAAGGCTGTTACAACACCCTTAGTATGTCCGTGAGCCGTGTCGATAATAACCGCATCCACGCCGCTCTCGTTCAGCGCGGCCACACGATCCACCACATCAGGAGTGACGCCTACGGCAGCCGCAACGCGCAAACGACCATATTGATCTTTATTGGCGTTTGGCTTGATCTTAATCTTAGTGATATCTCTGTAGGTAATTAACCCGACCAATTTATTATTGGTGTCAACTACAGGTAGTTTTTCGATCTTATATTCTTGAAGAATGGCTTCGGCATCGTCCATGGTGCCGTTTGGCTTTGTGGTAATCAAGTTTTCCTTCGTCATCACCTCATCAATGAGGCGATCGTTGTTCTTCTCAAAACGCAAATCCCTATTGGTAATAATACCGACGAGTTCTTTATCATCATTTACCACAGGAATCCCTCCAATTCTAAACTCAGCCATCATCGCTTTTGCATCGCGAACGGTAGCATCCTTGCTTAATGTCACAGGATCCAAGATCATTCCACTTTCCGCTCGCTTTACTTTACGAACCTCCATGGCTTGTTGCTCTATGGTCATGTTTTTATGGATCACACCCATACCCCCTTCTTGAGCAATAGCAATGGCCATAGCGCTCTCTGTTACCGTGTCCATGGCAGCAGAAACAATTGGCGTTTTCATCCCAATATTGCGGGTGAATTTCGAGGAGAGATCCACATCACGTGGCAATACTTCAGAGTAATTCGGTACGAGCAAAACATCGTCGTACGTCAATCCTAAACTGAGAACTTTATTGTTGTTATTTGGCATTGCAATTCCGATTTGAATTGCGCTCAAAGGTACGCAATTAATCTGAAAGAAAACGGGCGGCCAGCGGCCGCCCGTAAGGTTTCATATTCTTTTAACAGTTAGTACAACAAAGTGAAGTTACCGCGCTCTTCAATTGGTACATCTTCAATACTTCTGTACTTGATGTAGTAAGTGTATACTCCCATCTTAGCTTCCTTACCGCCGATCATACCGTCCCAACCTGCATTGAGATCATTCGTACGGAAGACTTCCTGTCCCCAACGGTTCTGGATAAACATGGTGTAGCTATCAGGACGTGCGAATACTCCTTGCGGTTTCCATACACGATTTTCAACTACATCAGATTTTGGATTAAAGGCACTTGGCACCCATAAGCGAGCTTTATGGACAGCACAAGCCACGTTTGAACGTGCATTAAACTTCATACCGAACTCATCGCGCCATGGAATGATACCGTCTTTCGCAATAGCCTTTACATAGTAGCAGAATTTACCCTTACTGTTAGAGTATGGCTTAATATCATCCAAGAACGCTGTATCTGTTGTACTTCCTGCAAGTGTATATGATCCACCTCCATTGATGGAGCGGTAAATTTCATAAGTTTCCACACCTGCATCGAAGTCGCGGTACTTCGTCCACATCAACTGATTGGTTAAGTTACCTATGGCTTCTACGTTCAATAAAATATTTGTACCCAGATTCGAAATAGTATCCATAGCACCGCAAGAATCACGAGAAGCAATTCTATAGTAATAACTGCGGCTTAACGGATCTCCAGTAAAGTCTATGAATTTCACTTCCCATGGACCCAATGCTGGTTTAGCAACAGTTCCAATAGTCATATATGGGCCTATCTCATCATCCGCTCGCTGGATATTGAAATCAATAACGTCAGCATCTTTATCAATATACGCATACAAATCAACTCCATTCTGAGAATTTACAGAAGCTCTACCTAAATACAAGACCTTTGACTTCTGAACTACAGCTGAGCTATTACAAACTCTATTAGAAGTAGAACTTATTGTACCAGTAGTATCCACTGCGCGCACATAGTAGCAGTAAGAATATCCATTTATGATACCATAATGGTTAAACGTGGTATCTAGATTACCGCCTTTCAATAGCACCCCTGTAAGAGTACCTCCTAGTGGATCCGTAATATCAGCGTACAAGTTATACGCAGCCGGTTGAGTTTGAGTCCACTCCTTGTAAGTATTCCAACGAATACGAGCATATCCATCACATGGATCAACTCCGAGGTTTAGGAAGATGGTACTTGAAGGAACTGTGTTCCCAACGGAACTTTGATTTCCACAACTATCCACTGCAGTGATAAGATAGGTCTCACTTTCATTCTCCGCGTTTGAAAGCGCATAGACCCAAGGCATAGATGTTGCATGATCTGCGGCTGAAATAGAATCAATAGGCTGGAAGAAACCACCATTATCCTTTCTGTATATGCGATAGTAGACAACATCGCTATCAGATGATCCTTGCCAAGCGAGAGCAGCCAAATTACCGTTTGCCACGGTAACACTATCAAATACCACCGGAGCAGGAGGCGTCTTATCAGAGAAGAACCCACTATCAGTGGTACTTTCACACGTAGTATGGTATCGTACTTGGTAGTTTAGCCATTCTCCACAGAAGGCCACTGAATCCGTATAAGTGAAGTCATCTGTAGAGCCTATTTGTACCCAAGATCCGGAATTAATAGGAGCTTCAACCCATACATCATAGACTGTGCTGGTATCGCCACGTAACCACGTATTCCAATTCAATACCGCGATCGAAGAGTTCGGCGGTGGCGGGAATGCTTGAAGATTTATACGCACATTTTGTAGTGTATCTGTAGGATCAGAGAGCAAACCACAACCACCTGCTACTTGAATCGTATATCCGTTTACGGCATTTGGATCAGCGCTAGCATCGGTATAGGTAGTCGTCGCCCAATCATAAATAGTATCAATTACAGCTTGATTACCAAGGGTATCTATTCGATTAATAAGGTAATAGTCCCAATTAAACCCTGTATCAGGATTCGCGACCCAGTCAAAGCTCACCCCTAAATCATCTTGATACACACAAGCATTACCGACATCCGGTAGCGCTGGCATGTAGTTCTTCACTTTTACCACTACCTTCTTGTAGGCAAAGCGGTTAATTGGACATTGGTCATCCTGCATCCTTAAGTAGAAGGAATACTCAGACTTCAATGCTCCACACTGATATTGCTGATAGAACAAATGGTTACAATCGATATACCAGTTAAATTTAACGTTGTTAATACCAGGATAAGTAAAGACATTCCCGGGGTTGAGTGAAGTCAGTGTAGCACAGGGGGGATTGAACAAACAGTTATTTGGATTACTGTAGTTTGAGGCCGAACTCAAGTTACCACCACTGGCCTTAAATTGAATGTTTTGAGAAGAACAGTTCGGATTCGGATAGGCATCCGCGGAAGAAATTTTGAAGCGAACTGTATCACCAGGATACACCTCGGTGTAGAAGTAAATTGTATCTCCTGCTAGATTAGTTACAGGTGTCAAAATTGTAGGGTTGGCCAATGAAGAGTCAATGGTTAGTGACATTTCCGGCTCTTGATCAACGAAGGCAGAAGAACACAATCCAGTTGGAGGTGTACATGCCAAGGTCACAATAGGAATATCGCGATAAACCTCGCCAATCAACTGACCACAGCGCCATTCCTCAATTTTAACACAGGTTGCCCATGATCCCGCGACGGCAGAATTAAAGGTAACTTCTCCTGTTTCATTGTCAATATCCGCACCAGTAGAGCTTCCCGTGGAGGGCATTGGGTTGTTGTACGAATAACCTGAAGAGAAGTTTACTGAATTCGAAGAAGGGTTCGCTGAGAATGTAGAAGCATCCCATGGGTATGACCAATCATAGTACAAAGAATCCAAATCTGGATCGTAGCCTAGGTTGTTGTACACTACATCAACACCTGTACAAGAAATCACCTGAGGATCTTCCAAGAAGTTCGGTGAGTTGTCAAAACAAGTAGGGTTACCTCCCGTGGTTGCCGTCAATGGTGAAGGAAAGCCTGGAGGGGTGTATGGGTACATCACGGCGCGCAACAAGTAAGACGCAGAAGAAGGCGAGGTGATGTTTGAAATTGACGTAGGGCGACAACAGCTGCTCCAGGTAAAGTACCAACCACCCGCAGGAGGCGTACCGGTGAGCTGTACATCACCCGAGCGGTAAATGTATTTTTGCATTTTCCCGGAACCAGAAGAGGCACCTGAACAAGAGGTCGTGCCGGTGTAACATGAAGGAACAACATCTACAGTGGTGATGTAGCTACAAGAGATTGCTGTACCACAGTTGGTTCCTAGTGTTTGAGCTGTGGTAGGTAGAGAAACACCACCACAATCACGATAGACTACAAGTGTAAATCTATATTTTCCGTTGGGTCGACATTCCCAAATAATTTCACCGCCCAACAAGTGGGTTGCTTGGCTTTGGAAAGCCATCAGTGTGAATACCACAACGGTTAAAATGCGTCTTAAATTCATAACAACGTAGTTGAACCTCGAAAATAGGGTATTAATTTGATACGAAAAAGGGGAAAACAAGCCTCATTGCTAACAATGAGCGAACGCTACAACCCATTCATTTACTGAACTTTACGATAGGATTACCGACGCTTTGAAATTTTATTCAAAGTAATGTGTCGCTGTTGGTCGCTTCGGTTACGGCCTACTTTGAAGCTCCTCAAAGCTTGGTGCTTGGTAGTCCTACCTTGAACACGGGCCCGCCACATCCGGAACGATGAGGGCTTCATCTCGCGGCGCATCAGTTTGATGACCTCTGCCTCAGCAAGACCAAATTGCAGCGTTATTGCATCAAAAGGCGTACGATCCTCCCAAGCCATTTCCACGATGCGGTCAATGGCTCTTTGGTCCAATTCTGTACGCTGATTTGAACTTTCTTCTTGAGGTGATGTTGGTTCCGACATATGCTTAAGAAACCTCATTTACCCGAAAAAGTTTGTCCAGTATGTGAACGACCCTTCACTTGGCGCAAAAAATGGGAAAAGAATTGGGACGAAGTAAAGTATTGCAGCGAGCGATGTCGTCGCAATAAATAATCTATTTGTAAAGATTTCTTGAGATCACAACCTTCTGAATTTCAGAGGTTCCCTCTCCGATTGTACACAACTTACAATCTCTGTAGAACTTCTCTACAGGGTAGTCTTTAGTATAACCATAACCGCCAAAAACTTGTACTGCTTCGTTGGCAACTTCTGTCGAAATTTCGGAGGCATAGAGCTTCGCCATTGCACTCTCTTGAGTCATCGGCTTTCCCTCCTCTTTTAGTGCCGCGGCATGTCTAGTCATGAGCTCAGCACCATAGATTTTGGTAGCCATCTCAGCGAGTTTAAAGCTCACACCTTGGAATTGACGAATCTTTTTACCGAACTGTTGGCGCTCATCTGCGTAGGCAACGGCAGCATTTTTCGCCCCTTTTGCAATACCAATACTCAAGGCGGCTATTGAAATTCTTCCGCCGTCTAGAATCTTCATGGCTTGGATAAAGCCCTCTCCTTTCTGGCCAAGGATGTTTTCTTTGGGAATACGGCAATTATCAAAATACAGTGCAGCAGTTTCTGAAGCGCGCATGCCAAGTTTATTTTCTTTGTTCCCTGCACTAAACCCAGGTGTACCCTTTTCCACCACGAAAGCACTCATGCCATGGCTATCGCCTTTTTCGCCTGTTCTAGCCATGACCAATGCAATCTCTGAGGAAATGGCGTGGGTAATCCAATTCTTTGAACCATTCAACACCCAATGGTCGCCATCGAGCACCGCTGTCGTATCCATACCACCTGCATCCGAGCCTGTGCCTGTTTCGGTCAATCCCCAGGCGCCAATCCACTCCGCAGTGGCCAATTTGGGCAACCACTTCTGCTTTTGCTCTTCCGTACCAAATTGCAGGATATGCCCTGTACAGAGGCTGTTGTGAGCGGCAACGCTTAGTCCGATAGAGCCACAAACCTGCGCGATTTCATCGATGATGGTGATATATTCTTGGTAGCCAAGGCCTGCTCCACCATAGGTTTCCGGAACAAGGACACCCATAAAGCCCAGCTGGCCCATTTCCTTGAAAAGGTCAACGGGAAAATGTTGTGCCTCATCCCACTCCATAACGTGAGGTTTGATTTTAGTAGCGGCAAAATCTTGTGCAGTTTGACGGATCATTTCCAGCGTTTCCTGCTGAGCGTCAGATAGATTGATTCTCATAGTTGGTTGTGATAGGTTGAGTCTCAAGATAACAAAGAAGCCCGCATTGTGTTTGCGGGTTTCAAAGTTTTTTCAGGGTCCTATTCCCTTAGTCGTTTTTCATCAACTTCTTGTACCTGAATCGGGTGGGTTCCGAGCGTCCCAATCGCTTCAGCTTGTTCTCTTCGTATTCCGAGAACGAGCCTTCAAACGAATGGACTTGTGAGTCCCCTTCGAAGGCCAAGATGTGAGTACAAACACGGTCCAAGAACCAGCGGTCGTGCGAGATAATTACCGCACATCCAGCAAAGTTTTCCAAGGCCTCTTCCAAAGCACGCAATGTATTGACATCCAGATCATTGGTAGGTTCATCTAAAAGCAACACATTACCGCCTTCTTTGAGCGCCATGGCCAGGTGCAAACGGTTGCGCTCACCCCCAGAAAGAACACCAACTTTTTTGCCTTGATCGCCGCCGGCAAAATTGAATCTACTGAGATAGGCGCGTGCGTTTGTACGTTGATTTCCGAGCATCACTTCCTCGGTGCCATCGCCTATAACTTCAAAGATGGTTTTCTCAGGATTCATCTTCTCGTGGCTCTGGTCAACATAGGATATTTTGACCGTATCCCCTACGTCGAAACTTCCGCCATCAGGTTGTAATTGGTCCATGATCATTTTAAAAATCGTCGTCTTACCGGCCCCGTTTGGACCGATAATTCCTACGATTCCAGCAGGCGGAAGGGTGAAGTTCAAATCATCGTACAGGAGCTTCTCGCCAAAGGCTTTACGCACGTTTTTCGCGTTGATCACGTTCGTTCCTAATCGAGGTCCGGCAGGAATGAAGATTTCCAACTTACTTTCCTTCTCCTTGTCCTCTTGGGCAAGCATGGCTTCGTAGTTGTTCAAACGAGCCTTGCTTTTGCTTTGGCGGCCTTTCGGATTCATGCGAACCCACTCCAACTCTCGCTCAAGAGTTTTACGACGCTTAGAAGCTTGCTTCTCTTCTTGGGCCAGGCGCTTGGTTTTTTGATCCAACCAAGAGCTGTAATTCCCCTTCCAAGGAATGCCTTCTCCGCGGTCGAGTTCTAGGATCCATCCGGCTACGTTATCTAGGAAATAACGGTCGTGCGTTACAGCGATGACCGTTCCTTTATATTGCTGCAAATACTGCTCTAACCACAGGATGCTCTCTGCGTCCAAGTGGTTGGTAGGCTCATCCAACAAAAGAACGTCCGGAGTTTGGATGAGTAGGCGACATAAGGCGACGCGGCGCGCTTCCCCACCGGAGAGGTTATCGACTAATTGGTCTGCGGGTGGACAGTTCAGGGCATCCATCGCACGGTTCAACATAGTATCAAGTTCCCAAGCGTTGGTCGCATCAATTTTATCTTGAAGCTCCGCCTGACGCGCCATCAGAGCATCCATTTTATCTGGATTCTCATAGACCTCTGGCAGACCGAATTGGTCGTTGATGCTATTGTATTCCTCTAAGACAGCAACGGTTTCCGCTGCGCCTTCTTTGACGATTTCCATCACAGTTTTCCCTGCTTCAAGCACCGGCTCTTGCTCTAAATAGCCGACCGTGTAGCCTGGGGCGAACACCACATCTCCCTGGTAGCTCTTTTCTACCCCGGCGATGATTTTTAAAAGTGTGGATTTACCTGAACCGTTTAAACCTAAGATGCCTATTTTGGCTCCATAGAAAAAAGAAAGGTAGATGTCTTTGAGAATGGCTTTGTTATTGTGTGGCAAGATCTTACTCACTCGGGACATCGAAAAAATGACCTTCTGACCGTCGTCTGACATGAGATTATTGGATTATAAAAAGTTTGTATTTGCTGTTTTTCTGGCCTTGGGGTGCATGCCCCGCACAGCCGTAGCCCAAAGTTACGTATTGAAAGGCACGATTGTAGACCGCGATTCATCTTTTGCAGTGCCTAATTCTTATGTGGTGAACAACAAGACCTATTTTGGGACCGTATCCAACGGCATAGGGTATTTTGAAATCCCAGTATCCATGGGTGATACGTTGGTAATTTCAAATGTAGGGTACCAATTTTATTACCTCGCGATAGATAGCGCATTGGTGAGTGGAATTCGGGAGGAATTACTCATAAAATTAGTCCCGCGGAACTACCTTCTAGACGAAGTGAGCATTTACGCCATCACCTCGAACAACCCGCGGACCATGCCCAAAAGCGAGCCTAGAGTGCCGCGCAACGAGGACATTCGTATGCCACAAGCGGTGGCTCCTACCCTCGCCAACCCGCTAGATCTGCTCTACTACAGCTTCGGAAAACGCCCTAAACAACTGCAGGCCCTACGCCAATTACAACGTGAGGATTATTACCGTCAGATGCTCGAAGAGGGCAGCAATCGACAAATCATTGAAGAATTGACAGGTATTCCGAAAGCGGAGATGGAGGCATTCATGTTCTATTGTAAATATTCCGAAACCGAAATCCGCACCTTTAATGATTACCAATTCCTCGTGTCCCTACTCAATTGTTACGAAGAATACGAGCGCGAGAAGGAGCGTCAGGAAGCCTTGGAGAAATACGGACGCTGATGAAAGAATACCTCGACATCAACCGCAAGCTTTGGGACCATTGGGCGGACTTGCATCCTCGATCGGATTTCTACGATGCCGAAGCGTTTCGCAAGAATCCCATGACCTTGCACGAGATTGAGATGGCGTTGTTGCCGGAATTGGCCGGGAAAAAGGTCCTGCACATGCAATGCCATTTTGGACAGGACACACTTTCGCTCAAGACCTTGGGCGCCGCCGAAGTTTGGGGGTTGGATTTTAGTCCTGTGGCGCTTCGCGAGGCAGCGGCACTGGCGCAGGATTTGGACATGGTAGCGAATTGGGTATTGGCCAATGCCACTGAGATTCAGGAGGAGTTGGTGGGCCAATTCGATCTTGTATTCGCCTCCTATGGCGTATTAGGCTGGCACCCCGACATCAAGCCGTGGATGGACGCAGCCTTCTCCTATTTGAAACCCGGCGGTGAGCTCATCATGGCGGACTTTCACCCTATCCTTTGGATTCTCGACGAGAATTTCGAGCACATCGTCTACCCCTATTTCAACACCGGTGTCATTGAAGAGGAGCGCGAAGGGAGCTACGCTTCGCCCCAAGCCAAGCGCATGAAGAACCAAACTTGGAACCACCCCATCAGCGACATCGTGCTGCCCATTGTGGAGCATCCTGAACGAGATTTGGTGTATTTCGGAGAGACGAATTGGAGTCCTTATGCCCTGTTTGAATCCACCTCCCCATCCCCCAATCGCTATCAAATCAAGGGGAGCGAAGGCCTATTCCCATTGGTGTATTCGCTAAAGGCACGCAAACTGTGACCAAGATTCCGGATAGCGAACCTTTAAGATATTATCTAAATAAAATCTATCACCATTGTTATATTTTCTTTTGAACTAAAAGTGGAAAAAACATATAATTATTCAAATCTGAAACTATTTCTTTACTTTCATCTTTTTTGTTAATTTCGGTGATAGAGAAGTCCGAATATTCATTTAAACACCATAGATGTATAGGTTCCAACGAAATTAAAGCCTCAGGTAAAGATTCTCGAAAAGAATAATCATCAAATTTCTTACCAGTTCCTTCACATTTCCAGCATAACTCCTTTCCCCAACGAACATTAACTCTTCGAGTATTTCTACAATTTGAACAAGGGTTGAATTTTCTTTGTTCATCTGTCCAATAAGAACAGACTCCACACCAATCATATGAAATAATAGCATCTAGCTTTCTTTTACCATTACACCAACTGCAAATATCGCCAGCACTATTTAGTTCATTACAATAATCCTCATACTTTACCTTAGAGATAATTTCCCAATTCTCGGCATTTATTTGCCTTATGATCTTCTCAACAGCCGCTCGATTATAATAAGGAATACCATCAACTATTATAAAACCTGGAGTTTCATTATAATTTGATTTAATATTTAAACTATAGTTTGAAAAATCAATGAGCGCCCCTGTACCTCTAGTACCTCTGGTAGTTACAAGTCCTAGAGAATTATCATTAACTATAAAAGACTTTACTTCAATTGAATAATTGCTCCACTCAATAGAATTAGAATTTCTGAGGGCTAGTTCAATTGATTCGACTTCTTCGTTATATGCAGCCTTTGCCCTTTCCAATCTTGCCAACTTTTGACGATTTTGTAAGACTACCATACTGACGAAACCCTCATCATCTATCCATTCACCTTCTATCAATTCTCCACTAGGTCCAATTTTAAAACAAGTTTGGGGATAAAACCATTTAAATCCTCCATTAATTAAAAACGAAGTGTACGTATTTGAATAATATGACATTTGATACTTTTCGCCATTTGTTAATGTCAAAATACCTACACCTTTAGGAGCCAAATTCGAGTTAAAACTTTCATTATTCAATTTGAGCCAAACATCTCCATTCCAAACCTCACCGCCATTCCACATGTACTTACCATTAGTTGGTCTGTCATTTTTCCATTCTCCGTCATATTTTTCACCATTTGAAAAAGTAAATGTTCCATGACCCTCTCTTAGATTATTTTTAAAAAAACCGACGTAAGTACCCGAACTGTATATTTTTTTACCAGCACCATTTGCGCAATCGCCAATACACTGTGAGTATCCCGGAGATATAACAAAAATACTCATGAAAAATAATAATATACTAGATTTCATATTTTGTGAGATAACATTAGAATAAACTTTATATTTCTATAAAATATTAATTACGATTTAACCATTCTTGTGCTTTAATATAGCCTTTTTCAGAATCAGATAAAGTAAATCCATGGCCGACAGCGAATTCAACGTCCTGAATTGTTCCATTATAACCATAATTTGATTCCATAAAATCATATAATACTTGTGATATATCTGACTGATAAATAGTATTATTATACGTTATTATTATATACTTCCCGTCATGAGTTTTAGACTCAACTTCACCTATTGTATTAAATATTTCTGAAATCAATTGATCTTGATTTTTTCTTATTAATCTTCTCGCGCCCTTTGCATTTTTAACTGGAAGATTGCGATATAAATATGTTGATGATAATTCGAGTATATCTCTTAACATAAATCTCATGATACATCTTGAGAATTTATAATTTATTTTATCGCCTCGTTTTGCGCTTTTGACCTCTACGATCACAGAGGTTCTTAACGCATTATCCAACGTGATATAGTAGCGCTCTATTTCCTTGGTATACTTCCTGCAACTTCGACACGAAGATGTTGCTTTTACAAAATGTCTTACTGGTTCTAAAGAATTCTTTTGATCATTCTTCTTAGAAGTTTTGTTTTTATTGAAATTATCGTGGAATGATCCGTTGGTATTTATTTCCGTAACCCAATACCAATCATCAGTCCAATAATAAGGATCAGCAAATTCAACTTCTCTCATGAGAACCATGTTAACAGCATAATCGGGTCCACAATAAGTATTAAAATCCAGTTCATTTCTAGATTTTTTATAAAAAGCTATTTCTAATAATTCTTGCTTAGTCGCAATTCTCCAACCTTCGGGTGCGTTTGTAGAACTAGTACAATATGCTCGGCTGGAATAATTATGCATACTGCCTTTTGTATATGCAAATACTACTGGCTTCTTATCTGAGCTAATTTTCCAAATTGTACCTTTCTTCCTATTAATACTTATTTCATCACCTAACGAGTAGTCTTTGTAAGATGTTCTAGAGGTTGAAATCGCCATGTCAATCAAAACTGGATTTTTCTTGGAATATTTACGTGATGAAAGCCATTTACTATTAGTTGGCACAGCTTTATGACCAGTACTTACTAAATAGTCATTTTCGTACTGAAAACTTTCGGTTATTTTCAAATCGATATTATAGTTAATCGAATTTGTACTTCTGTCATAACCCAGTGACGTTACATTACTCTCAGGAAACTTTACGTTTTTAATTATTTCACGTTTATTCCAAATGATAGTAAATGACCTACCATTCCGCATTTGAATACCGGTAAATTTCTGAAGTGTTTCAATTCTTCCATCTCTATTCACGGCTTTAATAGATAAAAATGCGATGTCTGAATCTTCTAAATCGAGCTCGGCAAAATAAAAACTCCTGATAACATGTGAAGCATGTAGGTCTCCAACATTCCGATCGCCAATATAACCACCTCCCATAAAGCGATTAATTACTTCGCCTTCAAAAATAAAATTTTCGTCTTTTAAATCCGAATAATAAATATCCCCTCTTGCGGCAAAAACGGATACCGTGGATGATAAAACGCTCAAAATAACTAATCCTAATTTTAAAATGTTAAGCTTAAGGTGCATTGTGAATAATTTTTTTGATAACAGATTTTTATAAATGAGCTTAGAAAAAGTAGATAGCCATTTCAATATAAAAAATAATTAACATGAAATATAATCATTCCAGTAAGGATCTAAAGTCAGATTGTTAAATAGTTGTAACTACTCAATTGAGTATCTAGTTAATGGACTTAAAGTAAGTATTCCTGTGCCTTCTTTTGAGACCAACTCCAGAAGCTCATTAATCATGAATGAAACTAGCAATTGCAAGAACCTTTAGTATTACTGAGAATTACGATGACTAATGAATTAATAGTAAGGCCATGACTGCTTTTTGCGGTGTTGCCAGACAACAAAAAACCCGCGCTTCGCGCGGGTTTTCTTTTAGTCAATTCTATCTGTGGTATACACACCAAATTTCGCAAAGAATCGTTCAATGCCGAACCAAAATCCCATTCTATCCAAAATTGGATTTAACCATGGAGTGTAGGTGCAATAGCTACGTGTTTCAGGCTTTGTATGATGCTGCGCATGGTCATGTGGACGTTGAATCACGCCTATTTTTTGTAACCAATTAATAATGGCTGGTTTTTCATTAGGAAACTTGTGAGCCCATTGATGAACAATATTAGCATTAGCGCCAAGAATACCAATAAACCACCATTGCCAACTAACTGTTCCCGTTATGAGGTAAACGCCCAAAAGCATTGCTCCTACGCCTACCCAACCGCTTTTACAGAGGTACCAATAACTTCTTGTGGTCATTCGGCGCGGATTTTCATGGTGCCAAGTATTAATTTCAATTATCGCCCTGCCTAATAGAGGTGTATCTTCTCTTCCGTAACGATCCATCCAAAAGTGGACAACACCCGTTAAGAAATCCAATAAGAGATACAATCCGATAACTTGTAAAACAATTAGAGTAATTGCCATATCATAAAGTTTTGTTCAAAATTATCCACCGGCTTTGGAGGTTAACTGGTCCAAAATAATCAAAAGGAGATAATTAAACCTATGAACAACAGCTCTACGCCTAATTGTTATACACATTGTCTCATTTATGAGACGTATTGCCTTGATTTTCGTCCTAAAAAGTAAATGCTATGTTCAAGGCTGCAAAAAATGCAGTGAGCACACTGATAACCCATACACTTTGCTTATTGCTCGCATCACCGCTTGCAGTTATTCGCGCAAATAATGTAGCAAGTATGAACCAAGCGATATAATTAGACATAGGCACTTGTTGCTCAGCCCAAACCCAAAAACCCAACTCGATAGCAACAGGCTCTATCAATACATCCATGAGAACCATAGCGGTTCCTGTAATCAAAGATTTAGCCCATTTATTCCTCGTCCATCGACCAGCTACGTCAAACCAAGCACGGACCAAAACCCACCACAACACCCCAATCATTAAGGGCGTTTGAAATAACATGGGACCTAGAGCAGCTCCATAAGAGTATTCGCCAAAGGGCCAGTTCGTATTTGTGCCAATAACCTCAATTAGAAAACCGAGGAAAACAGGCGTAACATAGAGAAAAACATTTCGAGGGCGCTCACTCGCCATTAGATAGACGGCAAGCAACAACAGTAAATTATACGGTGTTAAGAATACAAAATCTTCACGCCAATCACTTCCCAAAAGAAACAGACCGATAAGGTGAAAGAAGACTAGTATGTATCCTCCGTTTCTAGCATTCCAAAGCCTTATTTCCACCATTTTATTCATCTGCACTGATCCATTCTGCGACAATTTTTCCACTCAACAAACACAAAGGAATACCACCCCCTGGGTGAACCGACCCTCCACAAAAATACAATCCTTTTACGGAGTTACTCTTGTTGGAATGTCTTAAAAAAGCAGCCATCCTATCGTTCGAACTGCTACCATACAATGCACCACCAACGCTGGATGTTCGAGCATGTATTTTAGGCGGAGTGAGTATCTCCTCAGTTTCGAGTAAAGGTTCTATGTCAATTCCCAGTACCCGTTTGATACGCATAAAGATAATTCGACGCAGTTTCTCTGTTATTTCATCCCAATTTTGACCTTGATCGTATGGCACATTGATCATTACAAACCAAGAATCCTTTCCTTTTGGGGCATCCTCTGGCTCCAATCGATTGGAAACATGTATGTATATGGTTGGATCATCCCAAAAGGTCCCATTCGATCGTATTTTATTAAATTCTTCTCGATAGTCTTCGCTAAAAATAATGTTGTGAAGACCCAGGTCTTGTAAAGAGTCTCCCAAACCCCAATAAAATATGAGCGCACTTGAACTAGGTTCCAAGGATAAAGTTTTTTCCGGCCGTCTCACTTCTTTGGGCATCATTTCGCCATAAGCATATTTAATATCTGTATTACATACGACCGTATTAAAGGGGCGGAATTTTCCATTTACATTGATGCCGATAATGCGTTTATTCTCCACGCATATTTCACCTACTTTGGAGTTCAACTCGAATGTTACACCAAGTTCACGAGCTAAGCGGGTTAAACTCTGTGAAATAGAATGCATTCCGCCTTTAGGAAAATAAGTACCCACGCCGTGTTCTAGATGAGAAATCATTTGCATAATACCTGGCGTTTGATATGGAGATGAACCGTTGTAAGTCGCATACCTGTTGAAGAGTTGAACTAATTTTGGCTCATCAAAATATCGTTTGTTCTGCGTATCTAAAGTTGAAAAAAGGCCCAATTTTGGAATCTCCGAAATCACTCTTAATACTTTAGGACTCATAAAAGTACTCAACTTATGAAGGCTATTCTCCAAGAAAAATGGAGCCGTTAACTCATACTTCTTTCTAGCATCTTCAAGATATTGTCCAACGTTATGGGCGGATTTTTTACCAAAGGCTTCGGTAACTGCGTTAATATTTTTGTCAGTAGAAGGAAACAACGTCAATCTTTTTCCGTCTAACCAGAAATAACGGCAAGCTTCATCATGCGCGTGATATTGAAAATATTCATTGCTTGATTTTCCTGCTATATCAAATAGTTCATCCACCAAATGAGGCATGGTGAACAGAGAAGGGCCCATATCGAACCTAAATCCATCTTTTTCGAAGGCTGTAATCTTGCCACCGGTATAGGAGTTTTGCTCGAATACAACCACCCTTTTACCTTGTACTGCGAGACGAATAGATGCGCTCAAGCCTGCGATACCTGAACCAATTACAGCAACCGATTCTTCAATATTTTTCATTGGGTATTGAGGTGATTTAATCTAGACGCAAAATAAACAACGGGGCAGCTTTATTGTTGTGATTTGCATGGAAAATAAACTATATCGCGCTGCTTTAATATTCTTCGTAGCCATGTTGCTTCTAAGTATTCTATGGCCCTATGAGCGAAAGCTACAGCATTGGGACAAGGAACCAAATTATTTGGTCAAGGAAAGTGACGAGATTTTTTTCAACAACACTCGGATTCATCAATATCGGACAGAAGAACGAGCAGAATTAGCCCAACAAGGTTTTAAAGTTCATCGTTATTTAAAATGTACTAACGACACCGCTCAACCCTTGATTAACTTTACCATAATCAATTCTTGGCGTACGGACCAAGCCTTCATTATAGCCGAGCCGAATTCACGCTCATATTTCTCCGACACAGTGCGTATTGCGTTGAATGATTCTGTGATCAAACTAAGTCTTGATCATATGGACTTTGTTGGTCACTATAGACTCGCAGCATGGGTTTTTCAAAATTCGTTAGAATACCGAAGAGCCTTCATTTTACAAGGGTCAGATTCCTTATTGCTGAATGGCACCCGAAGCAACGAAAAGGCAAATCAGTCTGTACTTAAAGATTACTTCAGGCTTGTGGGGCGTTATCGTTAGCTTTTGACCTCCCCGCAGCCCGAATACTCAATAACTGAACAATTAATGCGAATCCTACAGAACTATAAATATATGGTTTCGGGATTTCAACATGAGCACTTTCGGCTACCAGAACCGTACCAATCATGATCAAAAAACTTAGGGCTAAAATCTGAAGGCTAACGTGTTTTTGAATGAATTCGGCAATAGGTTTGGCGAATGCAAGCATGATAACCATCGATATGATTACGGCTACAATCATTATGATAAGTTCCTCCGTCATGCCAATTGCAGTTAACACACTATCGAAGCTAAAGACGATATCAAGAAGTCCTATCTGGATAATTACACCGAAGAGTGACTTAGGCTTAGCTTTATGATCTCCATGTCCATGTCCTTCTGTCTTTTTGAAAATTTCTGTTGAAGATTTTGCAAGTAAGAATACACCACCACAAAACAAAATCAAGTCTCGACCCGTAACCATGTGAGTTCCAATGTTGAAAATTGGTTCCGTGAGCCCTATAAGCCAAGATATACCTAGTAACATAAGTACTCGAAATCCTAATGCTAGCGCAAGACCCATTCGACGTGCCATCGGTTGTTTAGACGGCTCAAGATCATTTGACAATAATGAAATAAAAATGATGTTATCAATACCTAGTACTATTTCTAAAAACGTCAGCGTAAGGAGTGATAATAGGCCAGGAGCCGTGAGTAGTGCTTCCATTAGAGTGCAGTTTATCTTCTCAATAAAGGTATATCTTTGAACAACAACCTAAATCTAAGTACATGAAAATTCTTAAGACTTTATTAATCATTGTTAGCGTGCTAGCAGGAGTTTTTGTCATATGGAATACAACACTTCCATCGAACTTTGAGGTGAAACGTTCAATTACAATGAATGCACCGCCTGAAGCAGTAAGCCATACAGTATCAAATTTCAACACATGGCCAAATTGGAGTGTTTGGTTTCAATTAGATTCTACCATGACCTACGAATTAGGCGACCCTTATCAAGGAGTTGGCGGATCCTACAGTTGGACCAGTGAAGCCATGGGCGGGGGAAACATGTCTATTCTCGAATATACCGAGGGGAAATCCATGAAAACTGAAATCCACTTTGACGGTCAAGGCATGAGTAATGGCTCTTGGGATTTTGAAATCCAAGACAATGGCGCAACGAAAGTTACTTGGGGCTTAAGCGGTGAAATGGGCTTCTTTAGCAGATTCATTGGTACTCAAATGGACAAATGGGTCGGACCAGATTTTGAGGCAGGCCTTCAAAACTTAAAATCATATGTGGAGTCCGCTGTCGCTGCGGCAGAAGTAGAGGCTAGCATAGCCCATTCAGATTCCCTTTCGATCGACTAATTACTTAGGGAGGCGGCTCCTACGGGTCGCCTCAAATTTTTCATAGAAGAATACAATTCCTAAGATGAGTAACATCCCATAGAAGATGTCCTCAAAGGGAATGGTACCCAACCGAATACCGAGGTTTTCCTCCTTGTTGTACCAGACGACCGGATTCTTCGTGAAAGAACCCGTTAAAATGCCGTTTTTCAAAAAGAAGGGAATCAAGGCAATACTATAGCTTTCATAGAACCTTGGAAGCCAAGCGCTGCGGGCAATCCATGCAACGTAAATGAGCGCCAAGCCCAGTAATAGGAAGGTTGCCGCGGTATATAGCTTGTCTAATGACATCAATCCAACGATAATGGTAAATGGGATGAGCAACTGGCTAACTCGATTCGCCACTGCAACGCTCATAATACCATCCGGAAAGAATAATTCCATGCACTTATAGATGAACACACAAGCAAAAGGCACAGTGATAAAGAACAGATACTCACCCAAGGGCAATCCGAACAGCTCTACCCCACTGAGATAATCAGGGGTAAATCCCCACACGCCAAGATCAGTGTACCAAATATCCCAAATCAGAAAAAATCCGCTCCAAATAAGCATGGCTTTACCCAAAGAACCAAAGCTTTTATAGTATGCGATTCGAGGTTCAAAGCTTCGTATCAATGGTACGCTCACTGTGAAGAAATTGAGCAATAAATAAAGCCATTTGGTTTCTAACACGGTTTCTAAGAATTGGCGCGCATTTGGCGTACCTGTCGGATGTATTTTGGATGTACCCATAACATCCCAAAATTCTCTCCGTTTTCTTTACCTAGGTGGCGGTGGTGCATCTTGTGCGCCAATCGTACCGCTTCCCAATATACAAAACGGGATTTCTTTAAAACCGGCAGTCTTTGGTGAATAAAGAGTTCATGAACCATAGCATATGCAAAACCATAAAGAGCAATACCTGCACCAATGGCCACGCTGGAGCCATTCTCATTAAACATGCCCAACATTATACACAACCATGATGGTATGGCAAAAATTAAAAAGAATGTATCGTTCTTTTCCAATGCGCCTGGTGTCTTGGTGTGGTGATCGTCGTGGAGAAACCATAAAACACCATGCATAAGGTATTTGTGGGCTGCCCAAGCTACACCTTCCATGGTAAAAAAGGTCAACACTACGATGCAAATCTCAATGGGTGTCATGAACCAAATTTTGTACATAATCCAAGCTTTCCGACACGTGATCGTTTGCTCGAAATAAACTTTTGAAAATATACGCTACTTTATGGGAACCATCAGTGACATAAGTAATTCTATTCGCTACAGTATTAAAAAGCAATCCTGGTGCACCGAATGATTTACGCACCACATGACCAGGGTCACTTAGTACTGGGTATTTTAAATCAAACTTGTCGGCGAAGCTTTTGTGCATGCTTACCTCGGCATCATTTATACCAATAACCTGTGCTCCCGCCGCTTGAAACTCTTTTTCATAATCTCTAAACGAACACGCTTCAGCAGTACAACCAGGCGTATGGTCCTTTGGATAAAAGAAGATGACCAGAGGTTTCCCTTCAAAATCTTTTCTTTTAACCCACTGACCGTGTTGGTCTTGTAATTCGAAGTCCGGAATAAGATCGCCTATTTCGAGGGCTTTAGGTAGGGACATTTGTGCGGTTTTTATTTATTCTCTAAAACCGAATTACCATCCTTTTGTTCGAGATTCAAATCAAATTTTTGCCATTCCCACTCCTTGAACTCCCTTAATTCAACAAATGTATTTTTACCGTATTCATTTGGAGTGAAGCCCATGTTCAAACCTCTATATTCTTTTGTTCCTTCTGTAAGTTGACGAATATAAAATTGCATGATATCGTAGCCATTGATGGCATAAACATTTGGCTGGGCATCATATTTCTCACGAAATTCAGAAACCACAGTCATCACTTCAACACTGTTATAGTCAATGTGCGAAGAAAATGCGCATATAACTTCTTTCTCTCGTGCGAAGTAATCAGGTGTTATCCCTGATAATTCAACTTGAGCCTCGATAGTGTTCCAAGTATATGATGCTTTCCCGGAGCGAATATTTCGAATAACGTCTAGTACAAACGCAGGATCTGTGTCCAAAATGATTAAATCATAATGAACTTTTGTACTCAAACGAGTTAATTTCAAATTCTCCTTCCACCCAGTTTGGTTAAGTATTATAGTCGCATTGATAGAATCTGAAAAAAGACGTTCAATCTTATCACCGGTAATGTATGTTGACTGTCCAACCACTAGTAATTGTCTAGGTAAATTATCCTCTGTGGAATCTTTTGCACGACGGAGCATTAAATCTGCAATGGCCTGCCATTGATAATCCTCATTAACAATCGAATTCTTTATTGGCAGATTATTTATCTCAGGATTTTTACTCATTGGGCTGACCAATTTATGTAACCCTTGGTATTCCCTCAACTCTAAAATTCGTTTTGCATACAATGGACCGATGATTAAATCAAATGAATCTAACGGGTTATTCTTTAGTATGTCATTGATGGTGTTCTGGTTGTTGTAAGTATCCCTGTATTGTAATTTAACGGTACGTGTTGAATCATTTAAATCATCCAAAGCTAGTTCCATGCCTTGTCTAAAGCTGAACGACATTTCACTTATCCCTTTTCGTTTTGAATCATTGGCATACTCGTAAATACAGAATGGAAGCAAGGTTAAGACATTTACTTCGCTCAAGAGTTGGGTTTGAATAGAATCAACCTGAGAACTATCTATAACCGAAAGTGCAGTTGAATCAATTTCTTGCGATGCTGTGATTTCAATACGTACCTCGTCTCCTATGGTATCTACGGATAAGGATAATCCCATCATCTGGCCTGAATCTGTTGGCTTGACCAAATACATACCTACTCGCCATTCAGACTTGGCATCTGGATTCAATAAATAAAATTCTCGAAGCGACGTGAATCCCCATTCTTTGGACAACTTTTTAGGCGTATCGCTGGATTGCACTACGTAAATTTCATACAAATCCCTTTTTACCTCTGGGTTCTGGCTGCCGGGGATTTTAATCGTATCTCCAATGGCTAGATTGATACCGTCCAGCTGTGGATTAGCTTCTTGTACCTCTTCTATTGTGAGTCCATATGTTTTGGAAATTGAATAAAGAGTGTTGCCCGCGACCACAACGTGCTCAGTGACACCTTGTCCATACGCTGTTGACGACAACAGGAGGACAATTATGCATATGCTCTTTTTTATTCCCATTCAATAGTGGCAGGTGGCTTAGAGCTAATATCGTAAACGACACGATTCACTCCTTTCACCTTATTAATAATCTGATTACTGACCTTCGCTAGGAATTCGTAAGGAAGGTGAACCCAATCCGCTGTCATTCCATCCGTACTTTCTACGGCACGCAGTGCAACAACTTTTTCATAAGTTCTCTCGTCTCCCATTACTCCCACGGAATTCACAGGTAAGAGTATGCAACCAGCTTGCCAAACTTTATCGTAAAGACCTTCCGTTTTCAATCCATTGATGAAAATGTGATCTACTTCCTGAAGGATACGTACTTTTTCAGCCGTGATATCACCGAGGATACGAATGGCTAATCCTGGACCAGGGAAAGGATGTCGTCCCAACAATTCTGAATTCATGTCCATAGAAGCACCTACTCTGCGAACCTCGTCTTTGAACAATGTCTTTAGCGGTTCAACTACTTTCAATTTCATGAAGTCTGGAAGACCACCTACGTTGTGGTGTGACTTAATGGTCGCAGATGGACCTTTCACGCTAATACTTTCAATGATATCTGGGTAGATCGTACCCTGCGCTAACCAAACTACATCCTCAATCATATGTGCTTCATCATCAAACACTTCAATGAACACACGTCCGATGGCTTTGCGCTTGGCTTCTGGTTCTTCAATTCCTGTCAATGCATCTAAGAAACGATCTGAAGCATCTACTCCCTTAACATTAAGCCCCATCCCCTCGTACTGTTTCAATACCTGGGTGAACTCGTCTTTGCGGAGCAGGCCGTTGTTGACGAAAATGCAATATAAATTGGTCCCAATAGCTCGGTGTAATAGCATTGCAGCAACAGAACTATCCACACCACCGGAAAGTCCGAGCACTACTTTATCATTGCCCAACTGTGCTTTAAGTTGCGACACCGTGTCATCTACAAAATGTGCTGGAGTCCAATCCCCGCTTACCCCTACTACATCGTACAAGAAGTTCTTCAACAATTGAGCACCGTCCGTACTGTGGTATACTTCCGGGTGAAATTGAATACCGTAGGTGGCTTCGTCCTTTACTTGATATCCCGCTACGTGCACATCGTGCGTTGAGGCAATAACTTTAAAATCTGTAGGCAATTCCATGATGGTATCCCCATGACTCATCCAAACCTGAGAACCGGCGGCCACTCCTTGGAATAAATCCGAATTGACATCCACCTCACTCAGGTTCGCTCTTCCGTACTCGCGAATTTCGCTAGGAGCAACTTGACCCCCGCCTACTAGTGCCATGTATTGAGCACCGTAACAGACACCGAGCAAAGGCAGCTTTCCCTTGATTTCACTCAAATCAAACTGAGGGGCATCTTCTTGCAATGTGCTATAAGGAGAACCACTGAGAATTACACCTTTAATCTCCTCTGTGAGGGCAGGTGGATTGTTAAACGGGTGGATTTCACAATAGACGTTGAGTTCTCTCACGCGACGCGCAATCAACTGCGTATACTGAGAGCCAAAATCGAGGATCAAAATAGTTTCTTGCATCACACAAAAATACCATTAAAATTCGGGGTCTATCACCATAGTTCCAGCCTTTATTGTTGACATCTTTTCAACCATTGCATCCCGCGGATCTTGACCTAAAATTCCTACTAAATCGACATAGGACGCGCGACGTTCCCAGAAAATTCCTTCAGGATAAATTCTGTTAATGGCTCGATCAACACTACGTATGAGTTCTTCATGACGACGTTTTTGAGTGCGGTACCTGGTTTCTGAAGTACGCTGGGCCAATTTTTCCATCTTAACTTTCAACGCCGCTGCGTGCTGTTGTAACTCAGGATAACGCTCCACTAGTGAAGCATTCCATTGGTCAATTGCCTCCATTATCGGAGCTTGGAGTGACTCTCCTTCGGCTTGTAAGACTGTGTTTTTACCTAACAACTCCCCTTTGAGCTCTTCGGCATTTGTAGCAAGTACATCAGGCAGGGTAATGCCCAATTTTTTTAAGTCTTTCCGGAGCTTATAATCTTGGACCAGAACGCTGTTACGCAAATACAGCAAAGGCATTGGACGACCTAAATTTTCAAACGCACTACCCAGTTGCAACCAGTAGGCCAACTCACCACCCCCTCCGACATAGGCTAGATTTGGCAAAAGCCACTCCTGGTATAGTGGACGCATTAAGGCATTGGGACTTACGTGGAAATATGGACACTCCGGGTCAGGTTGTTCGAAGCGTTGACGATCGCCATCGCGCAGGTCGAATAGGTTAATCTCACGAGGAAATACCTGGGCTTTATACCCCTGTGCAACAAGGGCGTCGGTCTGTTTTTGAATGAGCTTGGAGTACTCACCGCCCATCTCGGCGGTCCATATTGGAGCAGCTTGGCCTTTGAGCGCTATATCCTGACCATCCAAGACAAGGAGTCCCAGTCCTTCGGCCCACTGTCTCACCCATTGACGCGTCGCCTCTGCAAGGTTTTTGCCCTCGCAATAAGCTTTAAGTCTTGGTTGGATCAATTTTTTCTGCGCTTCGTTCAACGGCACTTGTTCGAGCCATGAGGATAATTGGTCCGCTAAATCTTGGGTAGGCAAATACCCCACGGGACCTTTTGCATCGGGCTGTTTCCAAGTGAACTGGTGATTGCCTATTCGAAAAGAGGCAATCTCCTGAAAATCATGATCTTCACTGGCCATCCAAAACACAGGAACGACCTCCCGGCCCAATTCCTTTGAAGCCGCTTGGGCCAAAGCTACAGCGCCCAATACCTTGGCTTCGAAAAAAACTGTCCCACCACAAACCATGAGCTGGTGCCCAGTAGTGATGGTTGGCGCACCATCTCGAAACGCTTGCAAAGAAGCTTCCTCAGAGGCACTGAGGTCGGGATTTTGTCGTTCAAATGCTTTAACAACTACCTCCCTCGTCTCGGAAGGATACCCCAGCTGTGCCTGGGCTTGATCTGCAAAGCTGTCCCAATGGTAGGGAACTTTAGCAATTGATTCAAGAAAAGTGCCACCAGCAATGAGGTCCTTCATTATTTTTGAAGGAACTGGCGAGTGCTCATGAAGAATACTTTCTAGAATCATGAAGATGAACTTATGAATGCGAAGATAAAATCAATATTGCTTGCCACAGCGCTTGCAAGCTGTGGAACTTCCTCGAAACAAAAATCCTGCGATTTGAGCGCTCGATACACCTTTAACTTCGAGCAAGCCCAGTATTACGCAATGCCCAATATTGATTTCGCTTTTCAATTAGGTTATAACTGGCAAGTCCGAATGCCAGAATTTGGAAAGCAAAACTTCAACTATTATGAAGTTGCGCGATTCACAGACGATAGCGCCGCGAGCATTTTGCTAAAGATCCATCCTTTCAAACGCGTGGGATCATACGTTTCGGTTAAGGAGCAAACAAAAGCGCAGGAGTTCATCAACCTTCAGTTTGCCCGAAGAGATAGCTGGAAGACCTTGAAAAAAGATACGGTGGACGATTGGTTTGTCAACTATGGGTATTACGAGCAGGAACCCTTTCCATATATCATCGCACATAAGCTGTTGCTGCGCGACACCCTGAACAACGGACTGTTTTTGGAACTTCAAATGCCCTGTCCGTTGGACTCGTTCGCATTGGACAGACAAAGTTGTTTGGACGCCGTGATGGAAAGCTTTGAGATTTACTTGTAAAGGATTTTGGTAAATTAGGGACCAATTTCATGAGTATTAACACTTAATTTCTTTGGTTTTAGGATTTTTCATGTCTCAAATTAGACCGATTGTGAGTCGGGAAGTAAAATCTTTCTATATTAGAACTATTCAAAGGCAACTTTGAATTAGGTTAGGGGTACGGAGCCAAGAAATTGGCTCCTTTTTTTTGCCTGAACTTTCGACTTCGCGAGCGGTTATCCCTAAAACCCTCCCTCCATGGTTCGGCTCATTCTAGGCGATCAACTCAACAGATATCATACCTGGTTCTCGGAACAGTCCGACGATATTACCTATGCTTTTTTCGAATGCTATGATGAGGCCACCTATGCACCCCATCACATTCAAAAAGTCGTGGGAATTTTCGCAGGAATGCGCGCCTTTGCAGCAGAATTACAGGCACAGGGTCATAGGGTACATTACGGCAGCATCGGCCAAACTCAACCGTCCTTGGGGGAAAACCTGCAAAAGCTCTGCATGGAACTGAACACCCAACGCATCGAAATTCAACAACCCGATGAATACAGAGTGCAAGAGCATTTGCTCAGCTTAAGTGAAAATAGATTCCAAATCAAGGTATGCAGCAGCGAGCATTTCATTGCATATGTTGAAGATTTCAAGGCCCAATTCTCCGATAAAAAGACTCTCCTCATGGAAAGCTTCTACCGCAGAATGCGCAAATCCACGGGCATATTTATGCAAGGCGCCCAACCCTTAGGAGGGAAATGGAACTACGACGCGAGTAACCGCAAAGCCCTGCCAAAGGGACACAGTATCCCGCCTAGATACTTCCCAGATACAGATGTAAGTGCGATTTTAAAGGATATCCAACAAGCGAACATCCCTACCATAGGTTCCCTGGGCGACCCCAAACATTTCTATTGGCCAACCACACCAGAACAGGCCAAGGACATCTTCTACTACTGGCTCGAGCATGATCTGCCGTTCTTCGGAGATTTTCAAGATGCTATGGCCCGTAATCAATGGGCCATGTACCACAGTCGGATCTCCTTTGCCCTCAACATGAAGATGATTGATCCGCTTTGGGTGTGTCAAGAAGTCGAGCGCGCCTACCATGATCGCGAGGAAGTATCCATCAATGCGGCGGAAGGATTCATCCGTCAAATTTTGGGCTGGCGTGAATTCATGCGTGGAGCCTATTGGATAGCCATGCCGGACTATGAGGATTTGAACTATTTCAACCACAGCGCACCGCTGCCCTCGTGGTTTTGGACAGGCAAGACCAAGATGGAATGCATGAAGCAGAGCATAGGCCAAAGCTTGGACCACGCCTATGCCCACCACATTCAGCGGTTAATGATCACCGGGAATTTTATGCTCTTGGCCGGTATTGACCCTAGCGAGGTAGACCGATGGTACTTGGGCATTTATATCGATGCTTTCCAATGGGTCGAAATCACCAACACCAGAGGCATGAGTCAGTTTGCAGACGGGGGATGGATTGCAACCAAACCCTATGTAAGTTCCGCGAACTACATCCACAAGATGAGCGACTACTGCGCGCATTGTCCGTACGACCGAAAAACCCGTGCAGAAAAGAACAGTTGCCCGTTCAATGCCCTCTACTGGGATTTTTATGAAAGAAATGAGAGCCAATTAGGGAACAATCCACGCATTGGAATGGTTTATAGGACATTAAACAAGATGAAAGAAGCCGACAAGGTCGCTCTTCGCGAGCGCGCAAGGTGGATTCACGATCATTTGGAAAACCTCTAACCTCCTATGAAAACTTGTCTCCTCTGGTTCCGAAACAACCTCAGACTGAGTGATAATCTTCCGGTCTACCACGCCTATCAGCACTACGACAAGGTCATTCCGGTCTATTTGTACCCCACCCAAAGTGCAGAGCACCCCACCGGCAATTTCCATTGGGGCGAACATAAGCAAACGTTTGTAGCGCAAAGTGTGGCTTCTCTAGGCCAATTATTTGAAGTTCACGGTAGCAGCCTGTTGGTGGACGAGAACGAGGGCACCATCGTGGAGCGCCTCTGTGCATTGGCCGCCATGTATGAGGTGGATGCTATTATCGGCCCGACGGAGCCGGCCTTTAACGAGCAAATGGAAGAATTGGCCATAGATCAGTGGGCAGCGGAGCGGAATATTGAAACGAATTGGTTTGAGGAGCGTACGCTTTTTGAGCAACATCAATTGCCTTTTGAATTGGCCGATTTACCTCAATCATTCACCCCCTTCCGTAAAAAACTGGAAAAGTATTTACGGCCGGCAGCGGCGCTACCCGAACCCACCCTCACTCCTAGTCCCGTAAAATCCGCACCGTGGACACCTGCGGCCCATACATCTATGGACGAGCGCAGCGCTCATCCATTTCAAGGCGGGGTACGTGCAGCTTGGGACCGGTTAGACCACTACCTCTGGGATACCGAACATATCACCACGTATAAGGAAACGCGCAACGGCATGTTGGGGGCGGATTTCAGCTCAAAGTTTTCGGCGTTCTTGGCCTTTGGCTGTATTTCAGCAAGAGAGATCTATGCCGAAATCAAGCGATTCGAGCACCAAATCACCTCCAACGAGAGCACCTATTGGCTGTACTTCGAGCTGTTGTGGCGTGAGTATTTCCAATGGATCGCACTCAAACATGGCCGTGATTTGTTCTTGCAGGGCGGACTGCAACCGTCCAAACCAAAAAAGAACTTCCGCAACAAGCATTTCGACATGTGGAAAAACGGCACCACGGGAGATCCGTTGGTAGATGCCAACATGAGAGAATTGGCGGCGACAGGGTTCATGAGTAACAGAGGTCGCCAGAATGTGGCCTCCTATTTGGTTCACGACCTTCACCTGGACTGGCGATATGGGGCGGCGTGGTTTGAGGCCATGTTGGTCGATCATGACCCCGCATCGAATTATGGGAATTGGCTCTACATCGCAGGTGTGGGCAATGATCCTCGTCCATTCCGAAAGTTCAATACGTCCTTCCAAGCGGAGCGCTACGATCCTAAAGGAGAATATGTCAATACTTGGCTGGATTGATGTAATTTCCAACCATGGATTGGAACTTTCTCACCACATTACAATTTAATTCCCTAGACCTCGATGCCCGCGACCGGGAAATCTTGGACACCCTAGCGCAGAAGCTGCAGGACAACTATCCTTATGCAGCACCTGAATACGCCGGTCAGATGATCAAACCGCCGCACCATTTGGCCCAGGCAGCGCATTGGATGACGAGTTTCATCAATCCAAACAATCATGCCCTTGATGGCGGTAGAGCCACTTCTGCCCTCGAACTAGAATGTATACAAGCCTTTGGGACGATGATCGGCTACGATCAACCCTTGGGCCACCTCACCTCCGGCGGCACCGTCGCAAACCTCGAGGCGCTCTGGGTCTCTCGCCAAAACCAGCCCACCACCAAGGTCCTCGCCTCCGCTCAAAGTCACTACACGCATCAGCGCATGAGTGAGGTGTTGGGGATGGATTTCGGCGCCATTGGCGCCGATGAGCATGGCCGTATGGATCTCGGCCAGCTCGAGGAAGCCTTGAAGACACTCGCGGCCGCAGGCCGCACAGCCACCATCGTCGCAACGATGGGAACAACAGGTATGGGCGCCATTGACCCGCTGCATGATATTCTGGAGTTGGCCGGGGTCTATGGCGCCCGCGTCCATGCCGATGCCGCGTACGGAGGGTATTTCAAGCTCTGTGCGTTGAATGAGGCCAGTGATGAGGCGGCCCTTGCAGTGTTGGGTCGGGCGGATTCGGTGGTTATTGATCCACATAAGCACGGGCTGCAGCCCTATGGTTGTGGTGCGGTGTTATTCAAGAATCCAAAAGAGGGTAAGTTTTACAAGCACGACAGCCCGTACACGTATTTCACGTCGGACCAGCTCCATTTGGGCGAGATTACCTTGGAATGTTCAAGACCGGGTGCAGCAGCGGCGGCGCTGTGGGCCACATTGCAGAAATTCCCATTGGAGAAGGGCGGTGTGTTCGCTCAGCGCTTGGAGCATAGCCTCGCCGCCGCGCGTGGCTTGACCCAATTATTAGAGGACGAAGGATATTGGGTGATGGACCCTGCACTAGATATCTGCGTATTCAGCAAAAAGGGGTTGAAGGCCTCAGAAGTGAGCACGTGGAATAGGGAGTTCTTTGAGGAGCAGGCTCGGGCAGGGGTGCATTTGGCGCTATTTAAATTGGCCCCATCTCAATGCCCATGGCCTATAAAGTGGGACCAAGAAGAACTTGTGGTCGTACGCAGTGTGCTCATGAAACCAGAGCACAACGATCCAAAACTTTGGGAAAAAGTTGCCGGACTAGCCTAGCAGCGCAACGATTTGCTCCAAGGTCATCACTTCTTGCTCGCCCGTGCCGAGATTCTTCACAGGAATGGCCGCCGCGCCCATTTCATTCGTGCCCACCATGGCCATATGAACGATGCCTTTTTTATCGGCAAAATCAAACTGCTTTTTGAGCTTGGCAGCATCTGGATAGAGTTCAGCACGAACGCCTTGGCCCACCAGCTTGGTGACCCATTGATAGGCCGACACTGCTTCCGCCTCCCCGAAATTTGCGAACAGGATGGCAGGACGTGCATTCACCTCGGTTGGGAACAAACCCAATTCTTCTAGACACAAATAGATGCGGTCTAAACCAAAACTGATGCCCACCCCAGAGGTGTTCTTCAGTCCGAAGATGCTCGTCAAATCTGCATAACGGCCGCCGCCGCCCACACTGCCCATGGCCACTCCTTCAGCCGCCACTTCGAAAATGGTTCCCGTGTAGTAATTCAAACCACGCGCCAGGGTAAAATCAAATTCAACCTTAGACGATTGAATACCTGATTTTGAATTAGTTAAAACAAATTCCAATTCTTCCAACCCGAGCAGACCTGCTTCAGATTCCGCCAAGACTTCCTTGAGCGCCTCCAGAGTCATCCCCGCCTCGAGCCACTGCCCAAAACGGGTCACTGCCTCACTGCTAATGCCCTGATTCGACATCTCACTAAGCACGCCTTGTGGGCCTACTTTATCGAGTTTATCGATGGCTACGGTGAAAGAAATGAATTGGTCCTTGATCCCCAAAACCTCGGCCATTCCTGCCAATATTTTGCGGTTGTTGATTTTGATGGTCGTCAGCAAACCCAATTTTGTGAACGCCGCATCGTACAAGTGTACGAGCTCTACCTCTTGCCAAAGACTATCAGAGCCTACTACATCGGCATCGCACTGGTAAAACTCGCGGAACCTCCCCTTTTGTGGGCGGTCTGCACGCCAAACCGGCTGCATTTGGTAGCGCTTAAACGGAAAGGCAATCTCGTTTTGATGCTGCACCACGTAACGCGCAAAAGGCACTGTTAAATCGTAACGCAAGGCCTTATCAGCGACCTTTGCCCCCAGTGTTTTCGGGTCTTTACCTGCCCAGGCTCCATCGTCAATTTTTGAAGTAAAATCTCCGGAGCGTAGGATTTTAAAAATCAAACGGTCCCCTTCCTCGCCATATTTTCCCGTCAACGTGTCGAGATTCTCGAACGACGGCGTTTCAATAGGATCGAAACCACGCAATTCAAACGCTTCGCGCAACACATTCATGATGTGTTGACGTTTCTGTACTTCAGCGGCTGAAAAATCTCTGGTCCCTTTCGCTATAGAAGGCTTCATAGATGCGGATTAACGTTTGTTATTGGACAAAAATACCGCATAAAGATGGCTTTGCCGCTATGGCAATCGACAACTTCTGTACAATTCTTGGAAGCGCGGAGATTCGGCTAAGGCGTTGAAGGTGCGTTCATTGTGGGACCAATTCTTCCGCATGGGCATCTCCCTAAAATGCAGATGTGCAATACCATCCACGCCGTATTCATCGATTAACTTCCAATACAAACAATTAACATCTGTATCACCATCCATAGAATCCACATATTCTTCCAGATTAGCTTTTATGAGAGCATAATACAACTCTGCCGTTTCTGTATGAATAAATTGGTCAAGTACTTCGAAATAAGCCGGGTTTTCAGCATTGTAAGCCACGATAAATTTTGACCCTGGAATGACGGGCATTCCTGCTGCACCCACAACCCACATTCCATTAATAAATCGACCCTTAATTTCCTCCTCATGACGTTTACCATCATGTATCCAACTTATGGTATATGATGATTGAGTATTCACCCTAAGCACTTCAGCCATGGCTTCCTGCCTATTCTTCTCAATCATCCAATGATTGATTTTTGGTTTCGCAATCAACCAGATCCCTAGAATACATCCTAAAACAATGACCGCAATGATCCACTTTTGGGCCTGTTGATTACGGATTTTATCTTCTTCTGCCCTACGTTTTAACATCTGTTCTCTTAAAATAGCGCGCTTTTTGGCCAATAAATCTTCCTTACGCTGCTTGGTTTGTTGTCTATGGCTTACCAAAGAAATAGCTCGCTTAAGGTAGTTTACAGCCTCTGCTAACTCTTGGAATTTGGCTTCACTCCCTCCTTTATCCGGATGATATTTTTTTGCCAATTCTCTGTAAACAGCGTTTAGCTCCTCATCCGTTTTAGGAAGCCTTACTAGACCCAGAATAGATAATGCACGCTCTAATTTCACAGTGAGAATTTAGGCATAATGATAATTCATTTTACATCGAACCTTGATAGAGTATGCGCTCATCCTCTTTCGCTGGAATTAATTCTCTTGAAATAAACTTACGCACCAATATATTTTCAATCAACTTGTCTTCCTCATCATTGATAGGGTCATATGGTTTTTTAAGGTCGATATCATACCACCAAGCGGTAAGAGACCAAATTCTTGCGGAGACACCATTTCGATAAGTTTTGATGATATCATAAACGCTCGTGCCTGTTTCCCGATAGATTAGCTTGCTAAGAATCTGACCCTCACTTCGCGTTAATTTCCTCAATTCCGGCTCAAACCTTTCTTCCAAAAATTTATGGTAATCCTTGGTGTATTTTTTTCGTTTCCAGCGACCGTTTATTCCTTCAAGTTCCATGTTTATACTATCCATACGCAAAGCTGCTTCCCGAACATATGGGTACACACGTTTCACCTTCTTCATCAACAGATTATACTGTCTACGAGCCTGAAAATCACTGAGTGTAGGAGCAGGAACGAAAAGTATTTCATCCAAGACTGTCCAAGGTATAGTATCTCCATCCACGACCAAAAGACCCATCAACTGGCTGCTAGCATCCTCTACACGAGACAAGGTATCGACCTGACCATAAAGATTGAATCCAAATACCCATAGGACCGTACTAAGTACGATTCGCTTTCCAACGACTAATGGTGCCATTTTTAATATTCTTTTGATGACCCTTTTGCTCTTGCAACAAACTTGCCAAGGCTATAGCTCCTATAGATTCCAAATTGGCATCATCACCCTGCAAAGCTTCTGGCGTGAAATATTTCTCAACAAAATGCGTATCAAAATCGCCACTGACAAAGGCCTCATGATCTATGACGTAATCCGCGAAATCCAAGGTGGTCTGCACTCCAGCAATTCTATATTCACTGATCGCGCGCTTCATACGGGCGATGGCTTCAGAACGATCCGCTCCAAAAGTGATCAGCTTCGCAATCATGGGATCGTAATAAATACTGACCTCCATGCCTTCCTCGAGACCATCATCCACGCGAATTCCCAATCCCTGTGGTCGCTTATATTCGCGCAAAGTGCCGGTAGCTGGCATGAAGTTCTCCGCAGCATTCTCGGCGTATACACGCACTTCCAGCGCATGTCCTTGTATTTTCAAATCCTCTTGAGAGAACCAGAGTTTTTCACCCTGTGCCACACGGATTTGGGCCTTAACGAGATCCACGCCCGTAATCTGTTCCGTCACCGGGTGCTCCACTTGCAATCGCGTGTTCATCTCCAAGAAATAGAACGTTCCACCCGGCTCAAAAATAAACTCTACAGTTCCCGCACCGCGGTAATCACAGGCTTTAGCCACATTCACTGCCGCTGTTCCCATAGCCTCTCGTAATTCCGGTGTTAATACCACAGATGGCGCTTCCTCAATGACCTTTTGGTGGCGACGTTGAATGGAACATTCACGCTCAAAAAGATGCACCACATTACCGTGTTCATCTGCCAAGACCTGAATTTCAATGTGACGTGGGTTCTGAATATATTTTTCAACGAATACCGCTCCATTCCCAAAGCTATTAGTAGCCTCACTAATAGCGCGCTTCATCTGCGACTCAAATTCGGCTGGCTTATGTACGATACGCATTCCCTTACCACCACCACCGGCACTGGCCTTTATCATCACTGGAAAACCGATGGACTCGGCAATAGCTAAAGCCTCTTGAACATCTTGCACCTCACCTTCCGAACCAGGCACCAACGGTACCTCAAAATCTTTGACCGCCTCCTTGGCACTGAGCTTATCGCCCATGATTTCAATCGCATGCGTACGCGGGCCTATAAAGATTATTCCTGCAGCCTCTACCTCGGAAGCAAAAGCCGCATTTTCGCTCAAGAAACCATAACCTGGATGAATACCATCCACTCTCAATTCCTTCGCAACACGAACAATCTCCGAGCCTCTCAGATAACTCTCCGATGATGGGGCTGGTCCCACGTAAACAGCTTCATCGGCAAACAACACATGCGGCGCACGACGGTCAACTTCAGAATAAACGGCTACTGTTTTAATGCCCATTTCACGGGCACTACGCATCACCCGCAAGGCGATTTCACCTCGGTTAGCGACTAAGATTTTGGTCAATTTTTTCATATTCGTGGGGGCTACCCAAAAGAGTGATAGACCACAAATATAAGCACCGACTCGTACGGATTACGGCTTAACGATACTTTGATTCCACTGCGCTTCTTCCCCTTGCCAACGTAACCAATAGGTTCCGCTCGGCCAAGTGGTTAGATCAATTATAAGTGAACTTTCGTGTTTCACCTCCATATGACCCAACAAGGCACCCGTGGCGGCATAGTAATACAAGGTTCCCACCACCGGCTGATCAAAGACTACATTGAGTTTACCTTGTGTAGGGTTTGGATAAATGCTCGCATGACGCTCAGCATCCGCAATACCCGCCTCAGTCAGGCTATGTGTCACCAATGTTGAATCGCCACAATCATTAATCAAGAATAAATTCACTGTATAATTCAACGTAATTACACCATAGGTGTGCTGCGCGTTTGGTGTATTGCCTTTATCGTTGGTTCCATCACCCCAGTACCAATGGTATTGCGTAGCGTCAGTGGCGGAAGCGAAGAAATTCACGACCAACCCGTTACCGCCGGTAGAAACAATATTGAAACTGAAATCACCTTGTGGCACATCACACGTGGCCACATCCTTAGAGAAACTATGCTGATTTCCACAAGAATCTGTGGCGGTAAGCACCACAGTATACGAGCCGTTTGACAAAAATGTATGGTTCACAGAAGCACCTGATCCGAAGAAGCTATCCCCGAAGTCCCATGCATAGCTCACCAAATTCGATGGCGTCGCAACAAAGCTAAAGTTGTTTCCACTTGCCGTCTCCGAAAAGCTCAAGTTTACTGGATTACAAATCTCAAGCAAAACGGTGTCCGACATCGTCTGGCCACAATAAGACGTGGCTGTACAAATCACCGTGTAACTACCCGCTCCGGAATAAGTATGCGTAACACTACTTCCGGTGCCTGAATTTCCATCCCCGAAATCCCAAGTATAGGACAATCCAGTACCCTGAGACCCTGTCGTAGTAAAGGTTCCGGATAATCCACTAACAGTATAGCCTGTGGTGATTTGCATCGTATCACATACATCAACGACGTGTAGTATAGAATCCGAACTACCACAAGTATTAAAAACTACCTGGTAAATGTTGAACGAGCCAAAAATTGGTCCATAAACATGTGAAGCTACATTGCCCGTATCAGACGTACCGTCTCCCCAATACCAGAGAACGGAATCTGCCGCAGTAGTCATGTTAGTGCCTGTAACGCTAGTACCATTCACGCTTGTACCACCCGAAGCAGAAATCGAAGGACACGGCAATGTGGTGAACGTGATATCCTCCCATGTACTTGTGAGCGTTGCGGTACAAGTGTCTTTGACCCAAACTGTATATGAAGTATTAGGTTGAAGCCCTGTCAAGCCATAGGCCCTGTTGGTTGCCATTACGCGCGTTCCATTTCCAAGAGTGTATCCTGTCACACCGTATTCCAACGCCGAGGTAAGGGCATAGCCATTCCATGAAATATCGGCACTATTATAGGTAATGTTATTCGTCGCCAGGGTCGGCGTAGGACAGTTAGTCGGCTCGTCAATCTTGATATCATCCAAAGAAATTGCTGCTTGGAAGGTAGTCGCCGTGCCGGTTTTAAAGGCCTTGAAGATGATTTGAACGGTATCTCCTTGATAGGCTGCCAAATTAATAGTAGCCTTGGTCCAGTTTGCATTGCTTGAACTATGCTGCTGACCTGTGATCGTCAATAACGTAGATGCTGTCGATCCCAATGGCTTAATGAATACTCTGAACTTATCAATGTGCGTACCGTACATGTGATACCAGAACGTCAACTGCGGGCTTTGCAGCGTATCTAAGTCAATGAGCGGTGTTCTCAGCTCAGTATCTGCAGTCGAGGTAAACGGCGTTCCACTACGTGCAAAGACATAACCTCCATTTCCGGAGGTATGATCTCCTGAAGGGCCAGTGTTAAAGTAGTGTGCTACACTTCCGCCACCGGTCCAAAAATAATCAGTGGTGTCATTGCGGAGCCAACACTCGTCGATATCTCCATTTTGATCGGGCCAACCTGGCCCTACCCATGAATTGGAGTTCGAGAAGGTCTCGGTGAATGGGGCCGTATAATAGGTACAGTTAGTGGTAAAACGAGGCCCTGGAACCCATTCACTCACATCTCCGGTACCGCAGGAATCGCGTACAAACCATTCGTATGTGGTTTGAGGAGATAGCATTGGAATCCCTTTGTTACTTGTATTTGCCGTGGTCCAAGTCCAGCCTGAAGTGCCCACCTCGCGGTAACGGATCTGGTGATTCGAAGCACCACCACTGCTCCAATCTAGTTGGGCAACTTGAACACCAACTGCTGTTACGGCAGTATTGTAGGGCTTTGGACAGCTTGGAGCATTGTCAATTTTCACATCGTCAATAGCGAATTGTGTGTAAAACGAGTTGCTGCTGTTGGTATAATCAAAACGAATGCGCACTGTATCCCCTACATACGAGGAAAGGGCAATAATTTTCTCAGACCAAGCGGCATTCTGCCCACCATGAGTGGTACCGCTCGTATCCCATAGTGCAGACCAAGTTCCTCCTAAGGGCTGAATATAAACATCAAAATCTCCCATGCTAATGCCATAGCCATGATACCAGAACGAAAGCTCAGGACTGGAAAGCGTATCGAGGTTAATCCATGGTGAAATCAATCGTGGATTGGTACCAGAAACAAAGGTAGATGTCACTTGATTGAACATATATTGCCCGTTCCCGGTGGTATGATCACCTGAAGGTCCTGTTTGGGTCCAGTTAAATGCTGGCGGCCCGGGAGTCCAAAACTGTGTGCTTGAACCCTGATCCAACCAACATTGATCTAGATCTCCCTGAACATTCCAAGTACCTGCCGGATCCCAAGAATTGGCCTCAAAATCTTCTTCAAATGGCGCAGTGTAGAAGGAACATTGCGTGGTGAATACCATAAAGTTTGACCAGCCAGAGGTATCACCAGCTGAACAAATTTCTCGTGCTCGTGCAGCGTATGTAGTATTAGGGCTGAGCCCCGATAACGTCGTTGGTTTGGTGGAAGAGGTAGTGATTGCACCACCTGCCGGAGAAGTATTTCCCTGTTTGTACTGCACTTGGTAAGCGAGCGGTGAGGTATTGAGGGAGGACCAATTAATTTGTGCCGACGTCGCCACCACATTGGATGAGGTCATTGAGAAAGGTAAATCGCATGATGGCGTTTCTTCCACCAAGATGTCGTCGATACAAACACGAGAATTGGTCCACCAAGAAAAATTCACGTCGCGCTTCGCAGAAAAACGAATCTGAATGGTATCCCCTGCCCAGGTACTCAAACTCTCCACCTGTTTGCGCCAAGCGGAATTCGAAGAGCTAAACTGATTCGAAGCAGAGGTAGAATTCACTATATGGATTTGGGTCCAAGTATTGGTGCCCACCTTACGTACACGCACATCCAATAAATCAATATCTGAGCCGTACATGTGGTAGTAGAAGATCAATCTCGGTAAAGAATCGTTCGATAGATCGATCGGCGGCGTAACAAGATGTGTTACTGTGGCATTAGTAGTTGTACTGCCTGTGAACCAACCTTCAGCGACAGCATATCCTCCGCCATTGCCTGGCGTGTGATCATCTGCGGGCCCAGAATTCAGGGAACCCAAAGACGGCGGTCCCGCCATCCATAAGTAGTTGTTACTCGTCTGCAGGCGAGTCCAACAGTTAGGGATGGAACCACTATTATTCCAATTGGTTTGGGGGACCCAATTTGTCCCTTCAAAATCCTGCGAATACGGCGTGCTCTTAACACACTGTGCAGCAGCCGGCTGCAGGATAAACAACATGGCCAAAACGGCTAGGTGAAACCACGAGTTCTTCATACGTTCAATTATACAACAACTTTCGTACCGAAATAGCAACAATGAGTTAGCGTAAGAGTTCAATGAACTTGAGAATTATATATAAATTTATACTCATGAAAAAACTCCTTTTCGTCGTCGTGTGCATTGGCATTAAACTATCCATGTCTGGACAAGTTTTAGGGGTACTTAAATATGATGGCGGCGGGGATTGGTATGCGAATCCAACTGCTTTGGATAATCTAGCTGCATTTTATAATGAAAATCTTGAAGGCATATGTATCGTTCAAGAAGAGGTTAGTACCTCTAACCTATTACAATCAGGCATTTCTTTCCTCCATGCCACCGGACATGGCCGCATTTATTTTGACGAGTTAGATGTTCAAAATCTTCGCTACTTTATAGAACGTGGTGGATTCCTCCACATTGACGACAACTACGGCATGGGTGAGTTTGCTCGCACCGAAATGCAAAAAATTTTTCCAGACCAGAAAGGGCAGTTATTGCCTAAAAATCATTTCATTTTCAGGGGACCGTTTGAATTTCCACAAGGATTGCCAAAAATACACGAGCACGATGGTAAGGCGCCCCAAGCAATAGGCTACTTTCTCGATGATGAATTAGTCGCAGTACTCACTCTTGAATGTGACTTAGGGGATGGTTGGGAGGATGCTGAAGTTCATAATGACGATCAAGTAACACGAGAAAATGCACTAAAAATGGGTTCAAACTTGTTACATTGGGCCTTAACCAGAAACACTGAACCATGAGTCTTTTCCAATTACAACCCATTACTAAATCCATCTTACAGATATTGGGTATTTCCCTGATAATCTATACACTATACCTAATTCAAGGCGTAGTCGCGTATGCTGTTATCGCGCTTTATATAAGTGTCTTAGGGCGCCCTTTGTACAAGTTAATTCAAGACAGAAGTCCCATCGGGAAAATAATTGGCCGAACCGGAAGTGCTACCCTAACTATGCTTGTAATAGGTGCTGCATTTACATTCTTAATTTCTTGGTTTGTGCCACTGATCATAGAGGAGTTTTCATTCTTACGAAGTATCCGCTATGACAAACTAATTAGCACGTTGGAACAGGAGGTTACACAAATTACAACATTGCTCACAAGCTTAGGTATTGATAGCCAAGCTGAACTAGAAAGGATTAATCAAAGCCTACAAGGAATTGCCAGTGTCGAAGCTATTTCAGGAGCAGTTCAAAATATTTTAGGCTCTGTTGGGAACGTTATAATAGGGCTATTTTCCATTACATTCATAAGCTTCTTCTTAATTCGAGAACAACACCTTGCACACTCTTTCATAGACTACATTACGCCCAAAACCTACAGAAGTAAGCTAAGTGCCATTAGACCCCAGATTAAACGCATCGTAACTCGTTACAGCTTTGGAATCCTATTGCAAATCACTGCTATTTTTACGCTACTATCCATTGGGATGAGCTTGATAGGTGTTCAAGGAGCGATTGTATTGGCCCTCACAGCTGCTATTTTTAATTTGATTCCCTATCTCGGGCCTATCATAGGTGCTACTCTAGGAATCCTCTTAGGTCTGGGCCAATTATATGCAGCAGGGGTTGCCGATCCTACGTTAGACGTAGATTTGGTCCGAGGCCTTTATCTTTTAGTGGGGTTGTTCGCGGTGGTCCAATTATTAGATAACATCGTATTTCAACCGTTCATCTTCAGCAATAGCGTTGGGGCACATCCACTCGAGATTTTTATCGTGATTTCCATCGCTGGCACCTTACTTGGTATCGCTGGAATGATTTTCGCAGTTCCCGCTTACAGTATCATTCGCGTCGTAATGAATACAGTCCGCGACGAGTTGAACCAAGGGTCGTAGCCATGGCGCAACCCCAGCAACAGGTGCATTCCGAAGATTTTTCAGAACCCGCTGCGTGGGCATGGATTGCTGATCATGAAGGAAGTTCGATAGCCGATTTACGACTAAAACACGGACTTGAGCGCCCCTATTTTAGTTGGATCAGCCAGTTAGAGGCTAAACGTAAATATGCCCGAAAATTCGGGCCGTTGTTCGAAAAACAATGGCTCTTCCCTACCGGTCTTCCGCTGGAGCAAAGCAGCAGTTATGCGACTGCGTCGTTCAAAGCAATATTGGTCACCACCCCTTATTCCATAGACCTCTGTGCAGGCATGGGTATCGACAGCCATGCGATTTCTCAACGCCCCGAGCTTCAGCAGCATTGGGCCAATGAATTAAATCCAGACCTCGCGCAATTACTCAAGCACAACCTTCCAACCGCTAAGGTGTCCAGTGCACCGGCGGAAGAACTTTTCGAGGCTATTGAAGCCTGGAAACAGGCCTTGAGCATTGGTCCCGAGGACCTAACAATTTATGTGGACCCAGACCGTCGTACCAGTGGAAACAAAGCCCACAGTATCGAACATACTGTACCGCACCTCCCGTCCTTACAAGGACAATGGCTGGAATGTGCACATACGATAATCTCAAAACACAGTCCTATGGCTTCCTTAGAAGAGTTGAAACAACTACAAGGTTGTGCGGCCATTTATGTGGTGGAATTCCTGGGGGAGTGCAAAGAATTGTTGTGTATACAACGAAAGAATTGGGCCTCGGCTGTAAGCATACATACAGTGGTCATTCTAGAAGAACGTGAAGCACGGTTGTTTACCAGCAGCCCTTCTGCACAAGCAGCAGTGCATACTGACCAAATACATACCTATCTCGTCCAACCCGGTCCGGCGCTATCGAAAAGCGGTGGACATGAGGAGCTAATTAGTGCGATGGGTGCGAAAAAATTGGTCACAGGCAATATGTATACTTCTGAGCACATGCCCGCACCAAACGAACTGTATGAACGTTATGAGGTTATAGAAATAGCGAAGCCTTACAAGATTCAAACCCCTGTGAACAATGCCGCCATTGAGCGTATAGGGTTCCCTGAGCACCCGGATTTGATTCGGAAAAAGCTTAAGATTAAAGAGGGGCGAGAGATGAAGGTTTTTGCAATGAAATTGGGCACTCAGAAACAAATGATTCTTGCACGACGCTTGGATTGAGGCATGCTTTTTGAATCGTAACTTAGTAGTATGAAACTCCGTCAATCCCTTTCGGCTCTTCTTTTGCTCTGCGCAGGTATACTGCACGGACAGGAGGCGATTTTTGTACCAAACGAGGGGCAATGGAACGGTGAGTTTCAATACAAACTGCCATTGAAATACGGCGCGCTTTTCTTTGAGCCTGGATCTGTGCAAATGGTGCTGCGCGATGCAGGGCAAATTGAAGACTTACGAGGTCACCACATGCACGAGGCGGGCTTGAGCTTACCGGTGGATCCCCTGCGTACTCACGCGGTTCGTATGTCCTTTATTGATGCCGAGCCTGAGGAAAGTCACGGTGCGCATGAAACAGGATATTATCACAATTACTTCTTAGGAGAAGATCAAAGTCGTTGGAAAGGTGGCGTTCGACCGCACGATGTATTGGTCTATGAGGACCTCTACCCTTCCACGACACTTAAATTTTATGCTAAGGATAGCCACCTGAAGTACGATTGGCAGTTGCGAGACCCTGAGGTTCTTTCTCAGATTAAATGGACGTACGACGGCGCCACCGGAATCCAATTAAACCCTGAGGGCAGCCTACAAATCCAAACCTCAGTCGGTGAATTCATGGAAAGCACACCTGTGGCGTGGGGTTGGAAAAACGGAGAACGTATAGATTTCGGTTGTTGGTATACGTTGGTGGGTCAGGAAATAGGCTTTGCCGCGGAAGATGAAGCCATGGATTTGGATTCATTGGTCATAGACCCGCAACTCATATTCACTTCTTTTAGTGGTTCCTTGACCGATAACTGGGGATTCTCTGCCACCTACGACGAAGCAGGACGGTTATACGGCGCGGGCGTTGCCTTTGCTACGGGTTATGTGGCTTCCACTGGCGCGTTCCAAACCACTTATAATGACCCTCCTGGCATCAATCTTGGTTTTAATCCAGATGTAACCATCACGGTCTTCGAGCCTCAGGGCACGACCATGCTCTACGCCACGTACTTAGGGGGGACTGCTCCTGATCATCCGCACAGTATGGTGGTCAATAGCAACGACCAACTCATTGTGATGGGCACCACCGGGAGCTCGAATTTCCCAACCCAAAACCCTGTACAAAGCAGTAATGCTGGCGGTAACGATGTAACCATCAACGGGTACGAGTTCAAAAAATCCGACCTATTCGTCACCAGATTCAATACTTCAGGTACAGCGGTGCTGAGTTCTACTTACCTCGGCGGAACCGGCAACGATGGACTCAACACCGCGATCATTGAGAACTACGGAGATGCCGCCCGTGGAGAAGTCGTGGTCGACGCATCCAATAATATTTATGTGACCGCTTCCACCAACAGTTCAAACTTCCCGTCTACCAACTGCACGCGCTGTTCGAATGCCGGTGGCCAAGATGCCGTGGTCTTAAAGTTGAATGCTTCAGGAACCTCTTTATTATGGTCCAATTTTTACGGCAGCACCAGTGATGACGCTGGATACAGCCTCAAATACCACAATGGCGCTATTTTTATTACTGGTGGGACCGAAGGCGGAAACCTCCCTTCCACAAGCGGCGGATTTAAAAGTTCCTATGGAGGTAGTACAGACGGCTATGTGGCCAAGTTCAATGCCTCTACCGGTGCCTTATTGCAAAGCACCTATGTCGGAACCTCTCAATACGACCAAAGCTTCATCCTGGACGTCGACAAATTGGGCAACGTATATGCCTTCGGCCAAACTTTGGGCAACTACCCCATCACTGCCGGTGCCTGGGGCACCCCTCAATACCGCAAGCAGTTCATACACAAGATCAGCAACGACCTAACAGCTAGCCAGGCCTCCACAGCCTTTGGATCGCCTTCAGGGAGCTTGAACCTGGTACCTACAGCCTTCAACGTAGACGACTGTTTAAACATCCTACTCTCCGGCTGGGGCGGGGTCACTAACAACGGCTATTTCCCCACAACGGTAGAGCAACTACCAGTGAGTGCGGATGCCCTACAAAGCTCCACCAACGGATCAGACTTCTACTTCATGGTATTGACCAAGAACTTCGATTCCTTCAAATACGGAAGCTATTTCGGAGGATCGACCTCAGCCGAACACGTAGATGGAGGAACGAGCAGGTTTGACGAACGCGGTCGAATATACCAGGCAGTTTGTGCCGGTTGTGGAGGTAATGACGACCTCCCCACTACCCCAGGCGCCTTCAGCGAAACGAACAACAGCAGCAATTGTAACCTAGGGGTCATCAAACTTGATTTTGAAACGGGCATTGAGGCAAAAGCGGAAATTGACCTCAACTATCTGATTGATACGAATTGTTACGAATTGACCTTGAAACTTGACAACAACAGCGTCAATGCCAATGCCTATTTCTGGGACTTTAACCAAGGAGACACCTCAAACATTAAGGACCCAGTGGTCACTTTCCCGAACCTCGGAACGTATAACGTAATGCTTGTGGCCATTGATACAGTATGTGATAGCTACGACACGACATTCATAGAAATCATTCACGATACGGCAAGTTTCCCTGTGACGGATTGGGTGGCAAATTACGTGAGTTGTGACCTCTTGCGAGAGGTGAACTTCACAGAACAATTGGCCGATGCTGATTATTACGAATGGGACTTCGGGGACGGTCAAAACCTCACCACGACCTCAAGAAATATCGTACATACCTACCCGGCCTTTGCTACGTACACTGCCACGGTTACCGCGCGAGACAGCTTCTGTGATGTGAGCGTAGATCAAAGTTTCCTCATCGAATTTGACGACGATGCGTCTCTGCCTACAGTGACAGTAACCACAGACAGTTGTAGATACGGCGGTGTAGACGTTTTCTATCAAAACGTAGATAGCACCATGCTTTTCGAATGGAACTTCGCCGGCAACATTGATAGTGGTATGATTCCATCTTTCCGTTATCCAGAGAGCGGATTGGAAGAAGTGTACCTCACCATCACGGATACCCTCTGTAACCGCAGCTACACCTTTGATTTCCTAGCCGATATCATTCGCATTGACGGGCGCGTGTGGATTCCGAATGCCTTCACTCCAAACGGGGATAAAGACAATGAACTTTTCGAGATTTACGGAAACAGTTGTTTAGAAGATCCGGTATTTGTGATTTTCGACAGCTGGGGTAATGAAATCTTCCGCTCCGAAGACCCATTCCACGAGTTCTGGGACGGCACCTTCAAAGGAAAGCCAGTACCACAGGATGTATATACCTTCAGGTTTACCGGTGGTAAAGAAGTGCGCATGGGCACTGTAACCATCATTAATTAAAATGGTGAATAGATTTCCTCCAAGACATTGAGGAAACGATCAACGCAATCTTCCGTATTGAATTTGCTAAAAGAGACGCGTACCGGCTGGTAGTTCGCCGTCCAATCTCCCAACGCACGAATGACATGGCTTCCTTGGTTAGAACCGCTTGTACAAGCCGAACCACCACTGACATTGATGCCCTTCATATCAAAAGAGAACGTGAGCATATCGTTGGCAGATTTCGGGAAGGCTATACTCAAAACCGTATATAAACTCTTGTCCAATTCTGCACTGCGTCCAAAGAACTTCGCATCAGGCACGATGCGTATGACACTGTCAATCACACGTTGCTTCAACGCCTCCACTTTCTTCTGGTCCTCGGCCATCTCTGTGGTGGCAATCTCAAAAGCCTTACCCAAAGCAACAATACCGATGGTATTTTCTGTCCCTGCGCGCATGTTGCGCTCCTGGGCACCGCCTTGGATCAGTGGTTTTATCTTCAATCCGCTGCGCACATAGGCAAAACCTACACCTTTTGGACCGTGTATCTTATGCGCTGAGCAGGTTAAAAAGTCATACCCTACCTCTTTCACGCTGATCGGTAAATGACCCATCGCTTGTACGGTATCTGAATGGAACAACGCGCCATGAGCCCTACACAAAGCACTAATTTCCTTGACAGGATTCAAGTTGCCTATTTCATTATTTGCGAACATCAAGCTCACCAACGTCTTAGGTCCATCCTTTAGGAGCGCTTCAAGCTCCGCTAAATCAATATCTCCAAATTCGTTTACGCTCAAATATGCAGCTTCCACTTCCCCGCGCTCCACCATAAACTCCACAGGGTGACCTACGGCATGGTGTTCGATGGTGGTGGTGATGATGCGCTTTACGCCTAAATCGCGAACACTACAGAACAACGCCATGTTGTCGGCCTCAGTTCCTCCAGAAGTAAAGAAGATTTCACCGGGCTCCGCTTCAAGTCGTTGTGCAATGCGTTTGCGCACAACCTCCACCTCTACTTTAGCGCCACGACCGCTAATATGTGTACTTGAAGGATTACCAAAATTCTCCATCATCCGCACCATCTCATCTTTCACACGAGGCTCCAATGGTGTGGTGGCAGCGTTATCTAAGAAAATGACTTCCATGCTCTGTTTTTAGGATGCCCAAATATAAGGCTTACACTAATTCTTCTATCTCCTTCATGAAGCGCTCGCCCAATCTGGTGGCTTCTTCGGTAGAGGGTGCCTCAGTATAGATACGGATTATAGGTTCTGTATTAGATTTTCTTAAATGAACCCAACGGTCTGACCAAGTGATTTTAACGCCATCAATGGTACTTAATTCTTCTTCCGAATAATGTCCAGCCATGGTCGAGAGAATGCCATCGACATCTAATCCTGGTGTCAATTCAATTTTCTGTTTGGCCATATAATACTGAGGATAGCTCGCACGCAGTTCGCTCATGGTCTTGCCGGATTTGGCCAAGTGTGTCAATGCGAGCGCAATGCCGACGAGGGCATCTCGGCCGTAGTGTAATTCTGGCAAGATTATCCCTCCGTTGCCTTCCCCACCGAGCACGGCATGTTTGGCTTTCATTTCGTTCACGACATTCACCTCACCTACGGCAGAGGGACTGTAGGTGGAGCCCTTTGACTCCGCTAAATCGCGAAGGGCCTTCGAGGAGCTCATATTACTGACCACATGCCCTGGGGTGAGTGAAAGCAAATAATCGGCCACTACAACCAAGGTATATTCTTCGCCAAACATGCCACCTTTTTCATCGATAAAGGCCAAGCGGTCCACATCTGGATCCACCACAATGCCAAGATCATAAGAGCCGTTGCTCACCTCATCGATAATGGCGCCCAAATGCTGCTCGAGGGGCTCAGGGTTGTGAGGGAATCTACCGTGCGGTTCAGGATATAGGTTGTGGTATGCTACGCCCAATTTATCGAGCAACATAGGAATGGCAACACTTCCAGAGCTGTGCACAGCATCAATGGCGACCTTAAAGCCTGCCGCTTGCACCGCTGCGACGTCGACAGAAGGCAAAGCCAAGACTTGGTCTATATGCCAATCCATCCCATCCTCACAGGCCGTGAGTGTACCGAGATCGCCTACCTCAGCGAAATCCAAATCCGTACTTTCTGCCAATCGCAAAATTTCTGCACCATCGTCACCAGAGACAAATTCGCCTTTTTCGTTCAAGAGTTTAAGTGCATTCCATTGCTCTGGATTATGAGAAGCAGTAAGGATAATACCACCCGCCGCAGTATATCGTGGGACGAGCATTTCTACAGTTGGTGTTGTGCTCAAACCGGCATTGATGACGTCAAATCCCAAACCCTGTAAGGTGCTAATGACCAATTGTTCCAGCATCGGCCCAGAAGGACGGGCATCACGGCCTATAACGACGGTAGGATTCGACGTACGCGTCTTGAGCCAACTGCCGTAGCCAGCGGCAAACTTTACCGCATCAATAGGTGTTAAATTATCGCCAGGCGCACCGCCGATAGTGCCGCGAATTCCTGAAATAGATTTAATTAGTGTCATCCGGCTTGGAATGTTTTCTGCTAAGATAGCCGCAAAGAATACCGTGCACAACCTATGGCATTAGAATTGATTAATTGTTAATAACAGAGTGAAAACTTCAAGTCTCTGAGACCCCCTGACCCTTTCTCCCGATGGACAAAGCACTTATCTTTCTACTATGCGATTTGAGGACCACGAGACCTTAACATTAGTTCATGCATTCGAAAACGCGATCAGCGAAGGGAGACAACCCTATTTCGATGTTGAAGATTTAGAACTCATTCTAGACTACTACCTAGATACGGGGTCTTTTGAGCAAACCAAAAACGCATTAGAAATCGCTCAAGCCATTCATCCTTTGGCCTTTACCTTCAAGATTAAGGAGGTGCAATTGGACATTGCGATGAAAGATTATACTCGAGCTGAGGCGAAACTGAATCACTTAGAAGGATTGAATATGCGTTCCACGGAATTGCTCATCGCACGCGCCACCATCTTAATGCACCGCGGCAACACACAGAAGGGATTACAATTATTGGACGAGGCATTGGCCGGTTCTGATGATCCAGTGGAGGTTTTACAGATGATCGCCGATACGCATTTGAGCCAGGGCGACTACGCAAGAGCTATTAATATTTTGGTACGCTGGTGCCGCTTGGAGAATGAAGATTTGGACGAAGGTGCATTGTACCAATTAGCCATGTGCCTTGACTTCACTAGCGAATACGACCGTGCCATCACTTTGTTTGAAAGCTTTACCCAGAAAGAACCTTACAACCCATTGCTGTGGTACCAGTTAGGTGCTTTCCAGCTGCGTAAGGATAACGAAGCCCACGCCTTGGAAATGTTCCAATGGGCCATCACCGCAGATGAAACTTTCCACGCCGCCTACTTTGAAAAAGGACGTATTCACGAGCGCAATGAAGAATATATAGATGCGCTTGCAGCCTATAAGCAAAGTGTGAACGAAGATTTGCCAAGCGGCTACGTACATTTCCGCATAGGTTTACTCGAAGCGGAACTTGGCAGCCCAAACGAAGCCTTACGTCAATTTAACAAAGCTATTGCCCTCGAACCAGATATGGATGATGTGCACTTGGAACGTGCGAGTGTGCTTATGGAATTGGAGCGCTATGCAGAAGCAGTCAAGGATTACAAAAAGGTCTGGTTAGATGAAGCCTACGGGTCGGAGGATGTCTTGGATTTCGTGGAGTGTTTGATAGAATTGGACTTACTTGAACAGGCCATCACCATTCTCTACGATGCCGTTGAACGTTTCCCAGAAGTACTTCAGTTCAGATTAGTGCTAGCCGGCTACCTCTTCGCGGCCGACGATATTATCAGTGCAAAAGAGGTGCTGGACGATTTGCACTTGAACCGCGATGAGTTGCGTACGCTATTTGCCGAATACTTCCCTGATCTGCTTGAAGTCCCAGTGGTGGCCGCTATTTTAGCAGAATTGAAATAACCCACTCATGCAAAAATATTTGAGTTTGTTCCTCAAAGGCATGGCCATGGGAGCGGCAGATGTCGTTCCCGGAGTCAGTGGAGGAACTATCGCTTTTATCACGAATATTTACGAGGAACTAATAGGCAACCTCAGCCGTTTTGATGCGCATGCCGTTAAACTGCTTCTTAGAGGCCAATTCCGCGAACTATGGTCGCACATCGGCGGTACCTTTCTCGCCGTCCTCTTCGCTGGGATATTTACCAGTGTACTTTCTCTAGCTTCCATCCTTGGTTATGCACTTGAGCACCACCCTACAGCCATCTGGAGTTTCTTCTTTGGCCTTGTATTCGCCTCAATCTTCATCGTGGGCCGAAACATCACTCATTGGGGTGTGCCACAAATCCTTTCTTTTATCATCGGAACCGCAATTGCCTATTGGGTGACCACCTTACCTGCTGTGGGCGGTACAGAGCACCCGCTCTACCTTATCCTTTGCGGTGCCCTGGCAATTTGCGCTATGATTTTACCGGGCATTAGCGGCAGCTTCATTCTTCTATTGTTAGGTGCCTACGCTACCGTGCTGAATGCCGTAAGCGATCGAAACCTACTCATTATAGCCTACGTAGGCATCGGTGCAATAGCCGGACTCATAAGCTTTACCAAAGCCTTAAAGTGGATCTTCGAACACTACTACGGCATTGCCGTAGCACTGCTCTCTGGGTTCTTGTTAGGCTCATTAAACAAGCTTTGGCCTTGGAAACATGAGGTGGAACACTATGTGAAGCACGAAGGCACACCGAAGGAAGAATACGTTCCGATTATCACTGAGAATTTAGCCCCGGAGGCAGATTGGACCTTGGCCCTCACACTCGCTATTGCGGGTGCATTGGTCGTATTCGGATTGGAGTGGGCCGGAAAACTCAAGCGCTTATGATTCGCCTTGGCCTCATAGGATATCCTATCGGGCACAGCGAAAGCCCCGCCCTACATCATGGTTTCATGGAAAAAAGCGGCACCCCGGGTGTATATTCATGTTATGAACGCAGCTCCATGGATCGCAAGGCCCTAGTAGAGTTGTTTAATCAAGAAGAATTAACAGGAATCAACATCACCATTCCGTTTAAAGAACAAGCCCTACACTGGGTGGATGAGGTGGATGAACATACAATAAGGATCGGTGCCATCAATACCATCGTAAAAAATGGCGATCGATTGGTGGGATATAATACAGATGTGGACGGGATCACTCAAACCCTCGACGCCTTAGGACCAGAACAACCTACTCTGGTGCTGGGAAGCGGTGGTGCAGCAAAAGCACTTTGTGCCGTGTTAGAGGCACGACGAACCCCCTACTTGATGGTCCAGCGACACGGAGCAGTGACCTATGACAGCTTGACGGAAGAACAAGCGTCGGCCCATCCCCGATGGATTAATTGTACCCCGGTGGGTGGCCCCAAATACCCCGGCGATTATTTACCATTGCCATATAAGGTAATGACGAAGGAATTCGCCATCTTTGATATGACCTATAAACCGAACCCAACCCCAATGATGTTAAAGGGTAAGGAAATGGGTGCTGCCGTGATCGGCGGCAACCTAATGTTAACTGAGCAAGCGAAAACAGCATGGCAATTGTTTCATGCCGCTTACTACAAAAATTTGTAGATGATGAGTCAAGAAGAATTGAACCCACAAGAACACTCGCAACCAACGGAGGAAACCAGCACACCTATGCCGGAAGCGCCCGAGAGTAGCGAAGCTGTGGAGGAAACGGAAGAAGAGCAAAACACGGAAGTCAAAGCTGTAGAGGCCGAAGACGATCACGAAAGCCCTAAGGAACGTAAGTTGATCATTCCAGATTTCGATGCCCTGACGATAGAACAATCCCTTGAAATCATCGCCCAGCACATTGGCGAGCATGAGCCACAGCGCATCAAAGGCGTAGTAGAGAGCGGACGATCTCGAATTTTACAAGAGCTCAATGCAGAGCGTGATGCGGCAAAAGCAGCCTTCATCGAAGAAGGCGGCAACAGCATCGATTTCCACTACGATCAACCATTGCGCAAGCAACTCAACACTACCTACGGAGGATACAGAGATAAGTTGCGCAAACATTACAGCCAGCTCGAGGCGGAACTCAGCACAAACTTGGCCACCAAACTTGATATCATCCAGCAAATCAAAGGTCTGCCTATGATGGAAGGCAGTGCCAAGGATAAATACGAAACATTCAAAGGATTGCGCGAGCGCTGGAACAACACTGGCCTCGTCCCAAAAGGTGATGCGCGCAACGTATGGGCGAACTACAACCACCACGTCGATAATTTCTTCGACTACCTGAGAATGGCCTACGACCTCATCGAGATTGATTACCAAAACAACCTCGCGGAGAAGGTCGCCCTATGCGAATCTCTGGAGAATATGTTGGCCGGCGGTGCCTCCGGGAAGATTTTCAAAACGCTACAACAAGCGCACAGCAAGTGGAAGAGAATTGGCCCGGTGCCACGCGAACACAAAGACCAACTCTGGGAGCGCTTCAAAGCCATTACCATCAAGATTCATGAGTTGAGAGATTCCTTTAATGAGGAAATCAAGGCGCAAAACGATGAGAAAATTGCCGCGAAGAAAGAAGTTGTGGCAAAAATACAGGCGCTGACTACGGAGCTGCCGACCAAACACGGCGGATGGCAAAAAGCTAGCAAAGCGCTCGAGGCCTTACGTGGCGAGTTTAAGAAAATTGGCTTCGTGAAAAGCGAAGAAAACTCAGTGGTCTGGGAAGAATACAAAGCGGCCCAGCGTGAGTTTAATAGATTGAAAAACGCCTTCTACAAAGAGGAGAAAAAAGCACAACGCGTAAATCTCGTTAAGAAAAAGGCGTTGATTGAGCTTGCGGAGAGCGTGAAAGACAGCGATGATTTTGCTGAAACCGCGCAGGTTCTTAAAAAAGCACAGCAAGATTGGAAAAAGTCCGGTTATGTCCCTAAAAAAGAAGGAGATAAACTTTGGGAAGCCTTCCGTAGTGCCTGTAACCATTTCTTCGATCGCATGCACGGTGAACGCAAAGCAATAGAAAAGCAAAGCAATGCTGCTCAGAAAGCCAAAGAAGATTTCTTGGCCGGAATGAAGAAAGCCAAAGTTGCCTCGCTAGACGATGCCATTGCCTTGAGTGAGCAGTGGGGCGCATTAGGCCAAGGAGGCAAACGCGAGCACGACCAAAACTTTGATACTTTATTGACGGAAAAAGTAGCACCGCTAGGCCTTAGTGCCCAAGAGGTGGAAGGTGCCTTGATGCAAGCGAAGGTTAAAGCGATGGTAGAGGCCGACGATCAAGACGGATTGTTCCGCCAGCGCGCTGCCATCCGTGAAGGATTGGACCGTGCTAAAAAGGAATTGCACCAGCTTGAGAACAACATTGCTTTCTTCTCTGCCTCGAAAGGAAACCCATTATTGGAAGCGGCATTGGCAAAAATTGAAGAACAGAAAGCCTTGGTAGAGCATTACACTGCCATGCGTAAGCTTTTCAATAGCCTACTGAAATAATAAGGCATGAAGTTTAAGCTCGTAGCTCCATTCGAGCCGATGGGAGACCAGCCCACGGCCATCAACGATTTGGTAGAAGGGCTGAACGGCGGCGAGCGGGATCAGGTATTGCTTGGGGTGACCGGGTCTGGAAAGACCTTTACCGTTGCGAACGTCATCGAGCGTACCCAACGCCCAACCCTAATCCTGTGCCATAACAAGACGCTTGCGGCCCAACTCTACGGGGAGATGAAGGAATTCTTCCCGGAGAACGCGGTCGAATATTTCGTCAGCTACTACGATTATTACCAACCTGAAGCCTACGTACCCTCCTCCGGTCTATACATCGAGAAAGACCTTAGCATCAACGACGAAATCGAAAAGCTTCGCTTGAGCACCTCCTCCTCCCTATTGAGCGGACGCCGCGACGTGATTGTGGTTGCGTCCGTCAGTTGTTTGTACGGGATGGGGAACCCCGAGGCCTTTAATAGTTCTGTGGTCCAATTAAAAGTAGGCGACACCATCGCCCGCCAAGCCCTGCTTCACGCTTTTGTCAACGCCCTCTACGCCCGAACCGCAGCCGAGTTCAAGCGAGGCTATTTCCGAGTTAAAGGTGATACCGTAGACATTTTTCCCGCCTACGCGGAAACCTACTACCGCATCAGTTTCTGGGGCGATGAAGTGGAGAGCATTGAACACATGGACCCTATCAGCGGCCAACGCATCGAACACATGGATGAAATGCGCCTGTTCCCTGCCAACCTATTCGTCACCGAAAAGGACCAATTACAACAAGCCATCCACCAAATTCAAGACGACCTCATGCAGCAGGTGGACCACTTCCGCAATGTGAGCCGTCCACTAGAAGCCAAGCGTTTAGAGGAGCGTACCAACTTTGATTTGGAGATGATACGAGAATTGGGGTACTGTTCCGGTATTGAGAACTACAGCCGCTACCTCGACGGGCGTGCTCCCGGCGTACGTCCCTTCTGTTTGCTCGACTACTTTGCCGACGACTTCCTGCTCGTAGTCGACGAAAGCCACGTTACCATTCCCCAAGTACGCGCCATGTACGGCGGCGACCGCTCGCGCAAAGAAAACTTGGTAGAATACGGTTTCCGTCTACCAGCAGCCTTGGACAACCGTCCCCTAAAGTTTGAAGAATTCGAGCAGATTCGTGGACAAGCACTTTTTGTCAGTGCTACACCAGCTGAATTCGAGCTCGAGCTCAGCGGTGGGGTCTTCGCCGAACAAGTCATTCGCCCTACGGGACTCTTAGACCCCATAGTGGAGGTCCGCCCATGCGAAAACCAGGTTGACGACCTGATGGACGAGATAAGACTACGCGTTGAACGCGACGAGCGTGTCCTGGTCACCACGTTGACCAAACGAATGGCGGAAGAGCTGACCAAATACTTCACGCGTTACGAGATTCGATGCCGCTACATCCACAGCGACGTCGATACACTGGAACGCGTTGAAATTATGCGCGATTTGAGACTGGGCACCTTTGACGTACTGATCGGAGTAAACCTGCTCCGCGAAGGATTGGATTTCCCTGAGGTAAGTTTAGTGGCCATCATGGACGCTGATAAAGAAGGTTTCTTACGCAGTACGCGCTCCCTCGTACAAACCATCGGACGGGCGGCGCGAAACGTGAACGGGATGGCCATCCTTTATGCCGATAAGATGACGGATAGTATGCAGCGCACCATCGATGAGACCGCGCGCCGCAGAGAAAAGCAAGATGCCTTTAACAAGGACAACGGCATTGTGCCCACTGCCCTTAGAAGCAGTAGAGACGAAATCCTCGCTAAATCAAGTGCCGTAAACAAAGGCGCCCAATACAAGGAAGGCATGGCATCCGTAAAAGCTGCAGAAGAAGCGGTCAATTATACGAGCCAAGAAGATCTTGAAAAGCGCATCAGGGATACACGTAAAGGCATGGAAACCGCAGCGAAATCCATGAACTTCATCGAAGCTGCAAGACTGCGCGATTTACTCATTGAACTCGAAAGTAAAAGGGAAAAGCGCTAGTTACAGGTAATGCGCCACACCCACGGCGAAGGTCCACACCTGGTGCCCGTCAATACGCTGGTCTAAATACAAAGTGGGCGTCCACTCCCATCGGTCGTTCATTGGCACCTCGCCTTCAATCCCCACACGCATGAGGGTCTTCATTTCACCATTTTCAACAGTAAGCCCAGGACCTACCCCAAGCAAAACATTGTGTGAGAGGCGGTAGAAAATATCCAAGGTAGAGATCATCGGTGTTTGAAGCTCTATAGTTTCCCCAAGGTCATTTTCAATGAGATAGTTTTCCAACTCAATATCACTATGCCAACCGATGGACCAAATGTCATTGAGGTGATAATCCACATCCATACCCCAGGTAGGTACAAAGAACACGCCTTCTCCGCCAACCTCTGGCACCATACCATGGCCGATGAGCAATGCGAGACGCAAAGGATGACGATGGTGGTGAGGATCCGATTCCACCTGATGTGGGTGGCACTGTGCCTGTGAATTCCACCCTAGAACCAGGGCAAACATGAGCGAAAAGAAAATTTTCATGACGGAGTAATAAGCGCAAATTTGCTACTTTTCACTTCGCACGAGCATAACAAATATCACATTCATGATCTACGTATCCATTGGCCTTGGTTTGCTGTTTTTTAGCATGGGTTTTATCATCACCCCAAGCAATGCGAAATACTTGCTTAGTGGGTACAACACGATGAGCAGTGAAGACCAGGAGAAGTTTCCCATTGTGGAATACCTCAAGGCGTTCAAGACCTTCCACATTTGGTTTGGAATCCTATATACCCTGTTATCGATGATTTTCCACCTCCTCGATTCAAACCTAGTCGGCTACCATTTAGGCATCACTCCTATTCTCGCCTATGGCTATTTCTTCTGGACATCTCGTAAATACAACGAAGGATTGAGTAGCGCTACGAAGAACAATACGACCATCGGATTGATTGTATTGAGTCTTACTCTGGTCTTTGTAGTAGGACTGTTCATTTGGTCGGACAGGGAGAGCAGCTGGACCTATAAAAACAATCAATTAGAAATTCAAGGACCCTATAGCATTTCTCATAAAATCAGTGATTTAGATTCAATTTCCTTGTTAAAAAGCCTGCCAGAAATCACCATCCGATCACATGGAATTTCCACCGAAAAAGTGACGAAAGGCAAATTCAAAGGCCCTAACAAAGCGCGCTACCACTTACTCATTGATAAACCCGCTGGCGAGGTATTAGCACTTTATCCTAGTGGAAAAATGCCTGTACTGATCAGCCTAGATGGAATGGACGAGAGGGAGTTGTTTATGACGATGCAGGAGGAAATTAAGAATTACTCAAACGAGTAACCAAAAACCTCCACGTCCTTGGGATATAGGGCTTGAACTTTCGAGACCAATTCCGGCGTGTAGTACTCCCTGAAATTTTTACTCTTCACCGAATCTCCTTTTCTGAAGAGCAATGCCGGCAGAGTTTGAGGGCGGTGTAAAAATCTATTGCCAAATTTCTTTAATCCAGCCAGTCCCCCTTTCTCAGCACTCTTATTGCGGTGCGGCAGTCCCGTCGCTGGAATATCTAGTGCGGCACAGACCGTTTTAAAATCATCTTGAAGAGATTCAAACTTACCGATAAAATCTGCTTGGTTCACCCCATCGCGGTAAAAGAAATCGTATTGAGGACCGTAAAACCAACCTTCCGTTTTGATCAGCTTTGGCAAGGCCTTATCCACAAATCTTTCAAAGCTCATCAAATGATGGTGTCCGTGAAACTTGTAAAAGGAAACCGCACGAGACCAAGGGTTTCGGACAAATCCGAACTTATAATACTGATAGAACAGTTCTTCTGAAACGTAGTGATTATCGAGGTATTCCTGCAATTGCAAGTGCGCCAAGCGAGGCGGGCCGATGGACGGCTCATCATTAGGCGTCAAGAGCAACGGCAACCGTTCACTCCATGACAAATCTTCTAACCCTAGGAAGTAAGCCTCGACACTTTGCCCCGCAGCTTTAGGAATATGAACGAAGATTGTTTTGTACTTGTGGAATACCATCTACCTCAAAAGTACGGCGCATTCACAGGAGGTCCAACCTAAATCAGACCTTCTTTGACCAAGTGTCCACCGCCTTTCCCTTGTCCCGCAACTTACCCGGCACGACCTCATTGGCACGTGATTCCGCGTCTTTAGGGAAAATAAATAAGGTCCCTAGGATGATCTCTTCGGCGGGAACATTAAAATGAGTGCGCATAGGATCAAAACGAAGCACTCCACCTGATGACCAATAGTTTGGGTATCCTAAGGCCGTCGCGCCTACCAACAGATTTTGAATAGCTGCGCCGGTAGCCGCTAAATGCTCCATATTTCTCAAGTTTCCTGTGAACGGAATAGGCTCTCTACCTTCGACCGGCTCTCCAAAGGTATCCGGGAGCCAAGTCACCATGAGCAACACCTCAGCAGCATTAAGCATCTGGCCTATTTTACCTGCTTGCACCTCCTCGGCCGAAGCGTACTCAACGGCCGCACGGCAACGCGCCGCATCCGCCACATAGCAACGAAATGGCAATCCTGAGGTCAAATCAGTTCTGTACTTCGCCGCACTTTCGTAATGATACGGAGCCGCAGCAGCAAGGGTAAGAAGTTCTTGGACCAATTCTTCTCTTTCCTCCACCGTCAATGAAGGTGCCCAGGGACTGTTGGCCAATACCTTTTGGGTTTTTCTATGCTTGATCGCGTCCATTATGGAAACTTCGGGAATTTAGAGAAGTCTCGAGGTCGTTTTTCCAAAAAGGCATTGCGGCCTTCAACGGCTTCATCTGTTCCGTAGGCCAAACGAGTAGCTTCTCCAGCGTACACTTGTTGACCAACCAATCCGTCGTCGATGAGGTTGAACCCAAACTTTAACATCTTGATGGCCGTAGGGCTTTTAGTCATGATCTCCTGCGCCCAGTCGTAAGCGGTCTGTTCCAGTTCTTCATGCGGCACTACCTTGTTTACCATGCCCATCTCGTAGCCTTCTTGAGCAGAATACTCAGCACCAAGGAAGAAGATTTCACGCGCTCTTTTCTGACCTACCTGGCGAGCGAGGTAGGCAGAGCCAAACCCTCCGTCGAAACTTGCAACATCCGCATCGGTTTGCTTAAAGATGGCGTGCTCTTTAGAAGCAATGGTCATATCACACACTACATGAAGACTGTGGCCACCACCTACTGCCCAACCGGGCACTACGGCGATCACGACCTTATTCATGAATCGGATCTGACGCTGTACATCTAGGATGTTGAACCTATTGATGCCGTTCTCTCCTTTATATCCGGTGGTCGAACGAACGCGTTGGTCCCCGCCAGAGCAGAATGCCCAGCCGCCGTCTTTCGGTGAGGGTCCCTCACCTGTAATGAGCACCACACCAATTTCTTGGCTCTCGTGGCACAAGATGAGCGCCTCCCAAAGCTCGTCTACGGTCTTTGGAGTAAATGCGTTGCGCACCTCAGGACGGTTGAACGCAATGCGTGCGACGCCGTTAAGCTGCTTAAATGTGATTTCCTCGTATTCCTTGACGGTTTGCCATTCTAGTTGGGCCATGGTCCAATTCTTTTAGGTGTATGTGAACATTAACAAAGGTACTATGTAATAGTTGATAGCAGAGTATTTGAAATGAAACGCACCCAGATTCAGGATTTTGAAAAAATAGAGCAGGCGAAGGACCTCGAAGACCTAGTTAAGGACAAGCGCGTTGGCAAACGAGCAAATAAGAAAAAGGCCCATAGACGCAATAGGCACTATGGCAAGAATCTTTTGCGCCATTTAAAAGACCATCTCCAGCGTGGCGACGATCACCAATAATAACGTGGCTACGCAAAAATGCCCTGGCGTTTTTCTTTCAGGCCCTCAGTAGCTAGTCGGCCGCTTTCCATCGCGGCGTTCAATGAGCCGTTGAACAATACATCTCCGGCCAAAAAGATATTTTCTGTGAGCTGGCTCTCGCTTGGAGAGGCCGTAGTCTTGAGGTTTTGAAGATCGGGAAGCGCTTGAGAAATATCAAAAGTTGTAATGTGCTTCAATTCACCTACGGTGCAGTATTGACGAAGTTCCTCCTCTACTTCATGCTGAATTTGGTCACTTGATACCCCTTCATAATGAAGACAGGTCACAGATATTACTTCCCTACCCCGTGAATCTGTGAAAGCATATAGGTTGTTCGCTCGTTTGCCCGGATCTGCGATCAGAGCAATGGTATGAGCAGGTATAGAGGTTTTATCAACCTCGAAATATAGATTCAAACACGACTTCCAGCGAACCTGTTGATTATTCATATTATGCACAAGGGCACAAGCATCTCCGGTGATAATCACCCCCGAATGTGGCAATACCTCACCCGAATCCAAAACAATTTCTTCATTCGTCACTCGGCTCACGGTAGTCTGCAAACGAATTTCCGTGTGAGTTAGTTTTGAATTGAGCTGCTCGCTGATCGCCCCGATACCATTGGCTGGAATGGCAGCATACCCCTCCCCGAACATCTTGTAGACAAATTCAAACATTCGGCTGGAGGTGTGCAAAGAAGTTTCTAAAAAGATACCGGCGAAGAATGGCTGGAAGAATCGGTCAATGATTTTTTTAGAAAAGCCCAAACCTTGAAGATATTCAAGTGTGGTGGACTCTGAAGAAGTGAAGATTTCTTCGATGGTTTTCCTCTTGAGCTGTTGATTCAAGCGCAAGATTCGAAATTTATCTGCCACAGAACCAATGTTCGCGAAAACAGTCGGCAATAGCGCAGTAAGGTCGCGCGTAGGATCTCCTATTCTGTAGCGCTTGCCGTTCACCAAGATTTGCGCTCCGGAGGCTAATTTCTGTAACCCAAGCGCATTCAAGTCCAGATACTTGTTCACCAAGGGATAGGCGCTCAACAATACCTGAAAACCAATATCCAAGTGGTATTCGTCAACCTCCACAGTACGCACTCGCCCCCCTACTCCATCAGATTTTTCCAATATAATAGGTTCAAATCCAGCTTGTTCAAGCTCTAGTGCAGCAATCAGTCCACTGATTCCTGCGCCAACGATATAAACCTGTTTTGAAAAATTCATGGCATCTTATTTGAGTTATGTCTAACCTTAGAACCAAAGCCAAATGATTTGGTTTTCTGCAATGAGTAAAAGAAATATCCGTAGCGCAGGTTTGAACCTACAATAATCCCAATTTTTGCGCCAACAACAAATCCTCAGGAACATTGACCTCAGGCACTGAATGCGGCACTATTGCCACATCAATGTTGTATCCATGATGGATAAAATCCAATTGCTCCAAAGATTCTTGAAGGGCCAACGCTGACTTGAAATCCCCCTCATACGACAGTGCAAATTCTTTTTTATACGCATACAATCCTAAATGGCACAACCGCACTACTTCCGAAATACCCGGCACTGAATATGGAATAGGATACCTACTGAAATACACGCCTTCACCTTTCTTATTACGAATGACTTTCACCGTATGCTCATCCTTCTCCCCCGCTTCTTCATAGGCAATGGTCGCAATGGGGTTCGCTCCCACCGCCTCCACTACCGTCTTGAGGTAGGAAGTAGGCAGGAAGGGTTGGTCGGCCTGAAGATTCACCACAATATCCCAATCCTGCTGAACACTGCGAGCAGCTTCAAAAACACGAGAGCTTCCACAAGGATGGTCAAAGGAGGTTGTGATGGCAGCAATTCCCCGCTGTTCACACAATTCAAAAATTTCTGGATTTGGAGAGGCGATGAAGACTTTAGAGAATACTCCTGAAACCTGAGCGATATGGTATACGCGCTCAAACATGGGCATCCCATGAATATAGGTGAGGATTTTATTAGGGAATCGAGAAGATTCTAATCTGGCCGGAATGATGCAAATCGCTTTCAATATCGAACCAAGGATTAATTGCTCTTCAAAGAGATTCTACCTTGATCATCGATATCCAGCGGACATTCAGGAAGATCAGCTTTATTCAATGACTTAATTTCAGTGATTACCTTTTTATCCTCGTCTAGAATTGGACCACTACTTCTTGGCTGCTTACAAGCATATATTTGACCCGAAATAAAGGTCCCATTTGGTTCAAGAGTAAGCTCAATGATCGGTGCTATTCCATTAGGGCCGGACAAATTGAATCTTCCATAGGTAGCAAAATTTCCCATGCTGTAGGCAATAAACTTACCCTTGTACAAATCCACAGCACGCGTAACATGAGGGCCATGTCCAAAAACAATATCTGCACCAGCATCTATAACCATGCGAGCAAATTCATATGGGTTGCCTCGATTCTCTCCTAGATAATACTCCGTTTTCTTGGTGAGATGAGTATGCTTTGAACCTTCAGCCCCTCCGTGAAATGAAACAATGACAATATCGCATTTATCGTCTAACTCCTTAATCAATGCTTTTGCATTGGTGTAATCATTTATCTGAATCGTACCCCTATTCGGTGAAAATGCGACAAATCCATAAGTCAGCCCATTTTTTTCGAATACTGTACTAGGACAGTCTGTAAGTCCAGCATAGGCGATCTTAGACTCATCCAGAAGTTTCTTCGTGTTTTCAACACCAGTTTTCCCAAAATCATTAGAATGATTATTTGCCAAGCTAAGTACATCAAACCCGGCATTTACAAAATGATTTACATACGAATCTGGCATTTTGAATGCGTAGCAATTTTCCGGATTGCCGCATCGTTTGATTTGTCCACTACCAGAAAGAATGACTCCCTCTAAATTACCAAAGGTTACATCTCCTGACTCTAATATCGGAGTCACGGCTGTAAGCATATCCTTACCTTCATTGACAGGCAGGTAGCTGGAACTTGGGTAATGGGTGCCAAGCATCATATCTCCAACACCAATCACTTTGACAGTCTTTTTGGTACTATCCGAATCGGTAACTTCAAATGGATTATGGTTCGCTGCAACAGATGATGTACCTGCACTTAAAAGCATTGAGCAGAAGATGATTTTTTGTAGTTGGTTATGTATCATTGGGTAAGAAATTGATCAGATTTATAGCTAGTTTGCGATGTATTTTTTCGCTTCATTCCATGGTATAGAAATAATCGTGCCTCCTACTGCTAAACAAGAGTTTGGCATTCCAAAGTCAACATGAAATTCTAAGGCGTCTTCATCAAATTCTATACCTAAACGATTGAACGAATAATAGGGTAATTCAACTCCATCAAAACAATTGGTTGAACTTTGATGTGATTTCATTTCGTAGAAATCTCTTGTAATTTGCTCATTCACCTTTTGTAGTAATCTAGACTTGCTGGCATTGAATAAAGCTTCATTAGTTATCTTCTGATAACCATTTCTTGATTGCTTATACAGCTGATAGGAATAGGAATACCTGCCTCGATAATCTGCCATACCATGGGCAACAGATTTATAAGAGGAATGAAAACAGGTCCTCGTCAAATCTTGATCAGAGTTATACTCTGTTGAACATACACGATGTCCCATGTGATCTGCGCTACTTCCTTCGTCAGCCACTTCCGAAAATGAGAAATTATAGACTGTGGAGCCATCCGGCTTCAGCCATTGACCCATTGCTCCGCGCCCCGTTAATTGGCCACGGAAAATACCCGTCATACTACCCTTCGAATTAAATTCATTCAAAGTAAAGCTTCCAGATTCATCTATCTGGCCTTTTAATTTTAATGAACCAGAGTGACCATCGTAGTGATAGTCTCCTGAAAGTTCCGAACCAAACTTTTTAACATTAAGCGTAATCTTATATGAATCATTAATCGCCCCTCGAAATGTTTTAGTAAAATCTTGCGTGACTTCATTTATAGGTGCTTCGGCGCTTTCGGCTTCATTTTGACGACATCCATAAAGGCTTAAAAGCATGCATAATGCTAAAGGAAATAATCGAAGTGATAGTATTTTTATCATTGTTTAATTCATTCAGATGAAAATTGAAGAGATTCTGCTCGCTCCAAGAGTTCATCTTTTGAGAACCAGGATTTTTCGGTGTTTCCAACAGCTGAGATAAAGCGGTCTTTTCCAAAACTAATCTCAGCGGTCTTCTTGTAGTATTTTCTCCTACTGCTGCTCCAAGAATCAGTATAAATCACGAATCCTTCCGTACCGTAGACATCTAATGAATATTTATTTGAAGTACGCTTTTTCGAATACAGATCCCCGTAAATGTAATCTTGTTTATCCTGAGTCAAGACATCAAAAATGCTGTATGACCATGATCCTTTCTTTTCATTATAGTAGTAAGCTTGGGACTGCCAATGACCGACCATTTCTTTGGACCAATTCACATACCCACGACTCTTAGCATATCTCCAACCTAGTTTATCAATATTGAAACAAATGAATTCATCCCCGTCGATAGAATTTTGAGGCATGGTATAAAAAGCATTATAGAATTCGCTAAAAGACGTCAATCCTGCTCCTGTACCAATATCTTTTAAAATCTCAAATAACTCATCTTCTGTTTTGTCTGTCGATTGACTGAAAATGATGAATTCTTTCCTAGTGTCGATTAGAATGAGATAAGTACGGAAGTATCCCCTCTTAGGCTCAATGGTGACCTTGTAGCCATAAAGTTTGTCATAAGCATCAATGTTCAACTCTTTCTTATCCTCAAAGGAATACCTACCTGTTTCTAAAATCAAATCCGCATACCTATTGGCAATTTCTAATATTTCTAGCCTAGCATCATCTGAAATTCCTGCATTCACACGATCCGGAGAAGCACGCAATTTGGCGATATCAATAGTGACTTGATCACCGTACAAGTTATCTTCATAGATGACCTCTGCAACGGCAGTACATTCCTCCAACATTAAATTCTTATCTATCCCTCGAGGGAGGTCCATTGACAAAGAATAAATGGAACTAAACCCTTTCTTGTTCTCAGGGTCTTTGGGAGTATTTAGAATTATAGATTCCTTTATAACTAAGGCGTTACTTTCTGGAAACTTCGCAAGCACCTCGTAGATATCCTCGTTGATATTTGGTTTAGCAGAGGTGATTTGTTGAATCTCATTGTCTTTTAATGTTTCAATGTCAAGAATTGCCCCTTTAAAGTTGTTATACGAAGCTGTTTCAAGATTTTCTAATTCAAACTTTTTTTCAATCTTGCCTCGCTCGCTTATGGCAGAGTCAAGGTGTTCTGAACAACTATGGAAAACATAGTACCAAGATCCGTCTCCCTCTATACTATCTTCATATTGAATTACAAAGGCATCAAGATTCATATCATTTAATCTATTTGCCAATTTCTCGGCGTGATATAAGCTCCTTTGTTTTGAAATTTGAACGGTGTAAGGCTTCTCAGCACTAAATTTTTCAATAGTCCTTTCGCCTGAACAAGATGCTAGGATAATACATGCCAATAGTGGTAGGAATAGTAGTTTGATTTTCATGAAGTCGGATTCAACAAGAGGCACGCATGGTCCGTCTATGTGGGTTAATGATTTAGTTCAATTCAATGTCGTAAAAATATTCCTCAAGACAAAATTGGACTATGCTCAACCATGGATATCATAGAATTGGACCACACCTTTTAAATCTTGGGCGGACCCCACCAGGACGGTGATAATTTTCTTCTCACGGAATAAGCGGTCCATTTCGCTAACCCCCATTAACTCGTCTATGAAAACAGGCGTCTTCGTACCCATATCTGCAGCGATTAAAGCATTGGGATTCGAGCTCGAGGCCATGGCACGACGGATATCACCGTCGGTAATGACGCCTTTTACATCGGTAGGCGTACCAACCGCCACTAGCCCTAAACGACCTTCAGAGATACGGAGTAAAACTTCGTGTAGACCATCTTCCGCATGAACCATCGGTACCTCGTTGATCATTAAATCTTTCGCCTTGGTCAACAACGAGCGTCCTAAGGTGCCCCCCGGGTGGAATTTCGCAAAGTCGTCTTTAGAGAATTTACGCAGTTCCATCAATGCAGCGCAGATAGCATCTCCCACCACCAATGCGGCAGTCGTACTAGTGGTAGGCGCTAGATTTAGCGGACATATTTCCTTATCTACCTTGCATTCTAAGTGCACAGTGGAAAATTGGGCCAAGGCACTGTCGTGACTTTGAGAGAGCCCTATAACGTACTTCGTTCGGCTGTATTGAAGTAGGTTCAAAAGCTCAGGTGTGTGGCCCGAGTTTGAGATTGCGAAAAGCACATCATTGGCTTCGATCATACCTAAGTCACCATGGTAGGCCTCTCCAGGATGGACAAAAAAGGAAGGGATCCCCGTACTGGAATACGTTGCTGCCAATTTTCTCGCGATAATCCCGCTCTTGCCCATGCCGGTAAAAATCAACTTACCAGACATCCCATCGATCAGTTCGACGGCACTTTGGTAGTCATTATGGTCTTGCCCGGCCATATTCAATAGCGATTGGGCCTGAGCCTCTATGCTTTGTATGATTTGCTGATTAATGTCCATGGATTCGAGCTAATACTTCTTTAAATACCCCAGCACCGCCAGCCGTATTGAGCTGCACATCACAGATGTTCAATAACGCTTCAGCCGCATCGTTGACGGCGTATAAATGACCACATTCTGAGCGCACTGCGCAATCGTTCGTATCGTCCCCCACGAAGATTGTCTCATCCACCGCAACGCCGTATTTCTCGCGAATGCCAGCAACCGCTTGAGCTTTATCACTGATGTTCATTTGGCAAAAATCAAGGCCCAATTCTTCTGCACGTCTTTCCAAGGCAGCAGAACCACGACCGCTCACTATACCAAACTTAATACCTTCAGCCATGAGCGCTTTGATGGCAGTTCCGTCCTTCACATTGAAGACTTTAAGCACCTCCCCTTCGGACCCGTAATAGAGCTTTCCGTCGGTGAGCACACCGTCACAATCTGAAATGATCAATCGTATCATAGCAAGTCTTTAATCAATGCCTCAAGGTCGCTGAGCTTGAGCATATTGGGACCATCTGACAATCCTTCATCCGGATTAGGATGCGTTTCAATAAAGAAGGTGTTTGCCCCCCAAAGTTTAGCAGTTTTGGCGAAGTACGGCACATAGGCTCTATTGCCACCCGTTGTTCCATCGTTACTCTGTGTCTCTTGCGCAGAGTGTGTGCAATCCATAACCACATGGTCGGTTAAGGCGGCAAGCTTCTGGATATTTCTAAAATCTACGACCAATTCGCTCGGACCGAACAAGGTGCCACGCTCGGTTAACCAAACTTGGTCATTACCCGTTGACTTCACCTTGTTAACGGCGAACTGCATTTTCTCGGCATTCAGGAATTGGGCTTTTTTGATGTTTACAATCTTCCCCGTTTTCCCTGCTGCAATCAACATATCCGTTTGACGACAGAGAAAGGCTGGAATTTGAACGATATCAACGCGATGCCCATATCCGGCAATCTGTTCTGGGGTATGAAAATCTGTAGTAATGGGCAGAGCAAATTCTTCACGAATGGCCTCCAACATGGCAATACCTTCTTCAATACCGGGACCGCGAAAGCTGCTTAAGGACGTGCGGTTGGCTTTGTCAAAGCTGGCTTTGAAATAAATCTGTACGTCGTAGGTGTCTTTTAATCTGGCCAATTCCCCTGCGACTTCTCGCAACAGCGCAGGGCTTTCAATCACACAGGGTCCGGCAATGATAGTCATGTAAGCAATCTTTCGTTGGGTGCAAGTATAAACGTATGCCTGCGGTATTACGTATCAAAAGTAGGGAAAGATGGGGTTACCTCATATCGTCCGTGGGGAAAGCGATGTTCTTCAGTTTTTATTTGAACATCACTTACGACACGTTTATTTTTGCTTATGAAAATGTAAGTATGTATCATTGGTAGATCCACCAAATTTTTCGCAATCAGTGCCCATTAAATAACCAGTTGGCCATACGAATATTGTGGTTTCTGTAAAATTAAACTCAACTTCCGGCCAAACAGGATCTTCACCAGCAGATGCAGTATTAATGGAAGTTAATTTCGCTTCGCCCGTTACGTCTTCAAACAAACACTCCCATTCATCCATAACACCCCAAGTAACTTCAAAATCAAAACAACAATTGGATACATTACTGATTATCAGCTTTTGCCCAACTTCATTAATGTAAACACCATTGCTAATTTGTCCGTAAGAATTTAAAGTAAAAACAAGGGCTGTAAAAAGAAATAATAGTTTTTTCATGTATGTAGTATTGTTTTAAAATTGAGAATGAAGTACAGCTACAAAATGAATATTCCCAAAGAGGATTGTGAATATTTAAATTATTCTTCGTCAATAGCAATATAATCTAGTTATAGAACTATTCAATGGCTTTATTCACGTAGAAATTTGGTGTTCAATCTCTCGTATCCATTTTCCTCTTCCCCACAACACAAATTTCTCTTTTTGACCATTCTTTAATTCAATGAACATTCCATTTGGAATAATACCAAGAGTATTTCTTTTGCCCACGGATAGGATATCAATACAAGCCACTGATAATTCATGGGTCTGTACATTCATTGCGTGAGAACTAAAGTACAATCTATGATTGGTCAGAAATAACCTGCCACCAACACTTTCAATACCTTTAAAGTGGTTTGCAGCTCCCTTTCTAATAATCTTCTCATTTTCTTGTAATTCAATTTTCATAGTAGTTGTTTTTAAAAATTCCTAGTTGTCAAGAGTTTGACAAATGACAATGCACTGATAGATTTCCGCCTACTCTACTATTATTCCGATTCATTCGATTCGGCTATCAAATAAGCTTCTATTGGATAAGATATAGGGATTTTTAATTTGTTAACTTATACTAATATGGATACAATAGTGGCAACATAACTTCCAAAATAGTCACTTTAGCCACTCTTTTTGAAAGAGAGCTAAAGTGACTATTTCAGGAGAATTAGTAAGATTTCAATTAGAAATCTAGCCCAGCATTTTTATCAGCCTCTTTCGAGATTGCTTTCCACTTTAGGTAATTTTCCTCGTCGCCGGCTTGTTTGTACAATTCAGCGACCAATCCTGCTTCTACCGCAATTTCTATCAAATCACCTCCTTTTAGAGCTAAATTATAGTTATCAATCTCATCTTGGATTAACTGTTCTTCAATGGACTGGCAAGATATTGCTGTGAAAAGCAAAGAAATAAAGAGAAGTTTTTTCATAACGTTATTTATTGATTTGTACTCTTGGAAAATAAAGAAATAAAAGGAAACAAGTACTATTCCATTATTTGTTTCTTAATTACACTCCTTATTTTTTATTCCAAATCAAAAATAGAATACGTGGCACCCCCTACATAGGCAATTGAGTATCCTTTAGGGCTTTTTACTTGCTCTACTTTCTTAACTCCATTAGTATAGGTAGTTCTTGTTGATGTCCCTCCACCTGGCCTACTCGCAATACTAATGAGCTTTGTAGCATCACGTGAGAACTCTTCCTCGAATTCGACGTCTGTCCATGTACTTGCTGAATTCAGGTAAGATTGTTTCAATGTCACCCCAGATAAAAACTCAGACAAAAAGTCACATACACCATTGCCAAAATTATTGGCATAATAGGCCGCAGCGCCAATTTCAAAGAAAGGATAAGCGTAATAGGTAACTCTCTTCTTTGCTTCGGTTAGACCTATATCGTAATCATCCCCCGCAGAAGAACCAGCGCCATTGCACACTGATTTAAATACTACAAGTGCATTCTCTTTCAATCTAAGCTCGCTCATTAGCTCATAACTGGACACCATCGAGTTAACACAAAGACCACCAACATTCTTATTCTCCCCCATATTACTGCCGTGGCCAGAGTAGACTAAAAAACTACAATCTTTAGCGGTTTCGACTATTTGATTCCAGTTTGCTTGGTCATCATAGAATTTATGAACTGATACACCATTTGCCAAAAAAACATCAGCTACCTTATCCATATTATCCATTGCTCTGCCAGTTCCATCCTCCTGATGACCAACGATTAATATAGCTTGCAAGTCCTTTGGAATTGTTTGCCCTATTGCAGGAATTGCGATAAATAAGAACAAACAAATTGTGGCAAAAACCAATTTCACATATCTCTGCATCCTTTTGTTTATTATTCCTGGTGTTAAATCCGTTAGCAGACTTTCTGTATTGGACTTCTTAAAGATACATCAAAGTAATAAATAGTCAAGGCTTTGTGGATACTCAGGAGTAATGACCAAAACTTGACTATCTCCTCAAAGTGGCTGTAACTTTTGAATGGATCATATACATTGTTCTGCAGCGTAATTCTCTCCCTCGTCATGCTTCCACTATTCCGAGAACATCCAAGTTAGATTCTAGTGAGCACATCCTACTCGAGTATTTTGAGTGCTTAATATAGACAACAGGCTAGATTTCGTTGTGCCTTTTATAAGAACTTTGAGATATGCGCACATATCAATTCACCTTTTCCCGTGGGCAAATTATGCACATTTCCGTCTCTCAATTTCAGTTGTATACCAAAATTCCCATTGAGTGCACCGCCTAATTTCGTTTTTGCTGTTTCCCTAGTTTTTACTGCCTTAACAGAATCAATATCGCCAAATGAAATAATTACTTTTTCATCGACCAAAACATTGTTGTTGTTTTTGGTTAATTCATCCATTTCATCGAAACATCTATAAATCAACTTTTTATTAGTCACGGTGATGATGGTTGCAACATTCACTTGTTTGTGAATTATTTCCTCTCCCTCCTCAAGATCTGAAATGTCATCAACATCTGATTTTTCCTTTGCCCTCTCCTTTCTTAATAACCACAACCCTAATGAAATCATTATCCAAGCACCCCACTGTGAAATAACGTTAACTCCAACGACGAATTCAAGCCATCCGAATTCAAAACCAGTGATCACCCATAAAATCAAATCAAGTGCACCTGCCACAATTAACCCGTAGTAGATTATTTTTTTATTCATTTTAAATCATCTTTTTAATTCCCTAATCAATAGACTTATTTAGGGATGTAATCCGTTTTTTATTAGTGGGTTCTGGTCTCCACTTGTGCATTCTAAAAATACAAAATTTTGTCAACTCTAAAAGATAATCATTGGCAATTCATTCGTTCATCATTTTTTCGCTTGATATACTCGCCCTAAATGTGGAATTAAATCTGTTAGTAGTCTTTCTATTTCGAATGTATTTAAGATATGTCAAAGTAAGAAATAGTCAAGGCTTTGTGGATACTCAGGAGTAATGACCAAAACTTGACTATCTCCTCAAAGTGGCTGTAACTTTTGAATGGATCATATACATGGTTGTGCAGCGTAATTCTCTCCCTCATCATGCTTCCACTATTCCGAGAACATCCAAGTTAGATTCTAGTGAGCACATCATATGAGCAGAGGCAGTTGGCACACTACTCTCGAGTATCCTCGAGTCATTCGAGCAGAGCATCTGAGCAGAATACCCTCGAGAGCTTTGAGCACATCCGGCTCGAGTACTTTTAGTGCTTACGATGGAGAACAGGCCAGATTATGCTGGACAAGTCTCGTATATAGCTTCGTATCAGCAGAGGTCGTTTTGGTTTCCTTCAAGATAACCAAAAGGACGATGCGCCCGGATATGAGTTATATACGTTGTTAGCCCTCGTTTAGGGTTTGTAATCTTGCCTTCCAATGATCGTCATGATTTCTACCGAATCATTTTCAATTCTGAAGTAAATGGTGTCCACCCCTGAGACGCATCTTCTGTATCCACTTGCGATGTAGGATACATCTTCGAATGAATATGGACGCTGGGCTATTTCCTCAAACCTATCGAAGAAGGCAGCAAAGTATTTATCAGCTCGTGCTTCTCCGAAGTTTCGGGTACCATATTCATGAATTCTTATGAGGTCTTCTTTGGCAAGTACACTGAGTTTATAATTAGCCATTCATTCGGCGTTTACTTTCGGCGAGAATTTCAGCTGCCGATTCACTCGTAAACCCCGATTTTTCTGCCAATGCCAATTTCATTTTTATGAATTCCACTTCTTTGGCGCTTTCACGTGCCTTTCTAATTAGATCATTGATAATCTCACTTTTACTTGAGTATTCCTTAGACTCAACTAAACTGTTCAGCCATTCATTATTTGGCTCCGTGAATGATATGCTTTGACGACTCATATTGACTGCTTTGATGTAAAAATACACCAAAATCGCACCAATAACAAATGAGGGCTAAGTCCCGTATATGTCACGGCCCGCTGCGGTGTTTTTTGGTTAGCTTCTTAAAGCTACCAAAAAGGACAAAGCGATTTGGCTGTGATATATACTTTGTTCTGCGCAGTTACCATGTTTTGGGAATATTTAGGACAAGGGTTTTATATCCCAAACTGTGGACTTCGATTCGTTTGAGTTCATCATGAATTGTATGAGTAAACTTACTGTCAAATACTGCATTCACTGTATCCGTTTGGTTTACTTGATAGAAGATCACAACGGCAAAATGAGCAGGTTCTCCTGAACGAGAGTCCCTAATCTCACCAATTATGGTTTGATCATCTTCAGTTACAACATCCATTGAGAACTGAGCTTGTACGCAGCATCCATTTGCTGTTCCCATTCCATACTCTGGAAACCTATTCTCGATTCGGCTATTTACTGTACGGCCATTCCAAGTGACATTTGATGGTTCATAGATATATGATTTCTTTAAACCGGATGATGAACGACATGCGGTTCCAAGAATAAGAGCTGATATGGCAATTAGAATTTTAGTTTTCACTTGAATTGCGCAGAAGGTTTAGCTATGAGCAGTAGCGTCCCGCAGGGCGCTATTGCTTATAGGTTTTGTTGTGTGTAGTTTTTTTATTTCATATTCAAATTCTAGAACTTTCAAATTCCATAAAGTCAAGGTCTGTGTCGCAC